>Ga0307375_10000087_pt1 | contig 121259 bp, 116 predicted proteins | sample TR1MG_FD_202531 | JGI IMG/M metagenome (GOLD analysis project Ga0307375, IMG submission 202531) | Soil microbial communities from Risofladan, Vaasa, Finland - TR-1 | ecosystem: Environmental > Terrestrial > Soil > Coastal area > Acid sulfate soil | place: Finland: Risofladan, Vaasa... | reverse complement strand
TGTCCACCTACGTGCTGATCGCCATCGTTAAAAAGGAGCTTCATCTCAATGCCTCGCTCTACACTTTGCTACAGATTTTGTCGGTCTCGGTTTTTGAGAAAACCCTTATTTCATGCGCCTTGCAGCCAGATACCACCAGAACTATTGCGACACAACCAAGCAACCAAATGATTCTGTTCGATTTTTAACCGGACACTAGTGATTTCGGGAAGGCGAAAGTGGGCCCGATCGCATACGTGTCCAAGGCTCTTCGATCATTGTGTCACCACAACCAATTAGGGGCTCAATCCCAAGTCTTATTGAGGCGAACGTCGAAGAGGTGCACAAGATCGTAGCCCTATTCATGAACCATGATCAGGGCTTTGCAAAGACCATAGCTAGTTGGGTTAACAAAGATGCGGAAGATGCAGGCTAACCCGGCGGTGCAGGGTACGCTATGCCAACCCCTCATAAACCACATGCCCCTCCACCAACGTATATCTAACCTTCCCCTGTAACTCCATCCCCAGAAACGGCGTATTCCGCCCCTGGCTCTTGAGCGAGCCCGGCTCCACCTTCCAGTACTGCTCCGGATCGAAGATGCATACATCGGCAGGCTGTCCCGCACCCAGGTGACCGTTGTTCAGAGCCAGAACCCGTGCCGGTTCGGCGCTGACCCTGGCGATGGCGACGGACAGGGAAACCCCCATCTCCTTCGCCCATTTCAGCGTCAGCGGCAGCAGCAACTCCAGGCCGGTGGCGCCGGGTTCGGCTTCGGCGAAGGGCAGCAGCTTGGCATCGTCGTCCACCGGGGCATGGTCGGAGCACAGGGCATCGACCGTGCCGTCGGCGAGCGCCTCGCGCAGCGCATCGCGGTCGCGCTGGCTTCTGAGCGGCGGAATCAGGTGACAGTTGGCGTCGAAGAAGCCGATGTCCATTTCGCTCAGGTGGGCGTGGTGGATGGCGACGTCGCAGGTCACCGGCAGGCCTTCCGCTTTCGCCGCGCGGATCAGGGCCACGCCTTCGCGGCTGGACAGGCGGCAGATGTGGACACGAGCGCCGGTTTCTCGGGCCAGGGTGAGGATGCCGGCGAGGGCGATGGTTTCGGCGCAGGAAGGAATCGCCGGCAGTCCGAGCCGGGTGGCGACTTCGCCGTCGTGGGCGACGCCGTCGCGGGCGATGAAGGCGTCCTGCGGACGCAGCCAGACGGTGAAGCCGAAGGTTGCGGCATACTGCATGGCGTGCAGCAGCACATTGGTGTCGGTGAGCGGCACATCGGCGTGGGAGAAGGCGATGCAGCCGGCGTCGTGGAGCTCGGCCATTTCGGTCAGGCGCTCGCCGGCCAGCTTCTGGGTAAGCGCGCCGAGCGGATAGACCCGCGCCTTGTTCAGGCTCTTGGCACGGTGCTTGAGCATTTCCACCAGTCCCGGCTCGTCCAGCGGCGGGTCGGTGTCGGGCGGGCAGACCAGGCTGGTGACGCCGCCCGCCACCGCCGCCAGCATCTCGGATTCGAGCGTGGCCTTGTATTCGTAACCCGGCTCGCGCAAGCGGGCCGACAGATCGACCAGGCCGGGACAGACCACCAGGCCGGTGGCGTCGATCACGCGGTTGGCATTGAAGCCCTCGGGCATGGCGCCGATGGCGGCCACTTTGCCGGCGGCGATGAACACGTCCTGCTGTGCATCGATATTGTTTTTCGGGTCGATCAGTCTGCCGTTCTTGATGTGGATTTTCATTGCTTGTTCCCCGCCCCGCTACCCATCAGTATGCTCATCACCGCCATCCGCACCGCGATGCCGAACGTCACCTGCGACAGGATCACCGACTGCACGCCGTCGGCGACGGAGGATTCGATTTCCACGCCGCGGTTCATCGGGCCGGGATGCATGACGATCGCGTCAGGCCGCGCCAGCGCCAGCTTCTCGGCGGTCAGGCCGTAATACTTGAAGTACTCCTGGGCGGAGGGCAGCAGGGCGCCGCGCATGCGCTCGTTCTGCAGGCGCAGCATGATGATCACATCGACATCCTTCAGTCCCTTCGCCATGTCGTGGTAAATCTGCACCCCCATGCGTTCGGCACAGGCCGGGATCAGGGTCTTGGGCGCGATCACGCGCACTTCCGGCACGCCCAGCGTGGTCAGCGCATGGATCTGCGAACGCGCCACGCGCGAGTGCAGCATGTCGCCGACGATGGCCACGCGCAGGCTGGTCAGATCCTTCTTGTAATGGCGGATGGTGAACATGTCGAGCAGCCCCTGGGTAGGATGGGCGTGGCGCCCGTCGCCGGCATTGACGACGTGGATGTGCGGCTCGACGTGGCGCGCGATCAGGTGCGGCGCGCCGGACTGGCCGTGGCGCACGACGAACATGTCCGCCTGCATCGCCGCCAGGTTGTCGACGGTGTCGAGCAGGGTTTCGCCCTTGCTGGTGCTGGACGCGCCGACATTGAGGTTGATCACGTCGGCAGACAGCTTCTTGGCGGCGATCTCGAAAGTGGTGCGGGTGCGCGTGCTGGGCTCGAAGAACAGGTTGAAGATCGCCTTGCCCTGCAGCAGCGGCACCTTCTTCACCTCGCGCTCGGGGATGTTGAGGAAGGAGGAAGCGGTGTCGAGAATGTGCCGCAAGGTCGCCGCGGGCAGGCCCTCGATGGTGAGCAGATGCTGCAGCTCGCCGTTCTTGTTGAGTTGGGGATTGTTCTTCATGGCATTTTATAGTCCTGAGTGCAAAGTTATGTAGGTTGGGTTAGGCGCGGCTTTTTGCGCCGTAACCCAACAAACCTAAAACATTCACCAAAAGTAGGCGCCTCTAGGCGAAACCCACAGTTTGAAGGAAGATTGGGTTTGTTGGGTTACGCGATAAAACCGCTAACCCAACCTACATTTTTAGGCATTGCCTGTTATAGCCCATCCAGATAAGACTGCAATATCCGCTGCGCTGCGACCTGGTCCAGCACCGCCTTCTGCTTGCGGCCGCGCACCCCGGCTTCGTTCAGATCCTCGCTCGCCGCGGTGGAGCTATGGCGCTCGTCCACCAGCACCACCTTGAGGCCGAAGCGGCCTTCCATCTGGTGCGCGAAGCGCCGGCAGCGCGCGCTCATTTCGTGCTCCACGCCGTCCGCGTGGGCAGGCAACCCCACTACCACCAGCGCCGGCCGCCATTCCTTGAGCAGCGCCTCGATCGCGCCGAAGCGCTGGTCGTTGCTTTCTCCCAGTACCGTCGTCAAGGGATGCGCCAGCCCCAACTCCAGTTCGCCCACCGCCACACCGATGCGCTTGATGCCGAAATCGAAGCCCAACACCGTGCCGCGCTGAGGCGGGGGAGGGGTGAGGGGCAATGGGTGATGGACCCCGTCTTTTACCGGGTCACTCATTTCCCATTACTCATTACCGGCTTCAAGCATGCCCCGCCTCATCGGCCAGGCTGGCGAGGTCTACGCCCAGCAGTTGCATTGCTGCGGGCAGGCGCTGCTCCCAGGGCAGGTCGAAAATGATCGCCGCCGAAGCCGGCACGGTGAGCCAGGCATTTTGCGCCAGCTCCTGTTCCAGTTGCCCCGCCGCCCAGCCGGCATAACCCAGCGATACCAGCAGCTTGTATGGACCTTGTCCGCGACCGACCGCTTCCAGTATGTCTTTCGAAGTCGTCAGGGCGACGCTTTCGTTCACCGCCATGGTCGACATCCACTCTCCGACCGGCTGGTGCAGGACGAAGCCGCGATCCATCTGCACCGGGCCGCCGAAGTGCACCAGCTCCTCCGCATGCTGTTCCGATTCGAGCTCGATGCCGACCTGATCGAGCAGCATCTTCATGGTCATCTCGATCGGCTTATTGATCACCACGCCCAGCGCCCCCTGCTCGGAGTGTTCGCAGACATAGGTGAGGGATTTGGCGAAATAGGGATCGGTCATGGCGGGCATGGCGATCAGGAAATGGTCGGTCAGATTGACGTTTTTCATGGTTTCATTATGTCACTCAAGCGCCCTAGTCGGCAAAAGCTGCAGCAGTGTCCAACTGGTCGGCGCGGGTAAAGGTCCAGGTGCGCACGATGCCGAGAATATCGGTGTCCTTGCGAATGTCTTCGGGGAAGGCCGCATAGGGCGCCGCCAGGTTGACGATACGGATGGCCGCCTCGTCCAGTTCCTTGTGGCCAGAGGAGCGCTTCACCTCGACGCGCTCGACGCTGCCATCGGCCTTGATATTGACGATGAGCTGCAGGCTGCCATAAATTTTTTGCCGCTTCGCTTCTTCAGGGTAATTCAGGTTGCCGACTTTTTCCACCTTGATCCGCCAATCCTCGGCGTAGCGTGCGAAGCGGTATTCCTGGGTGCGCGCGCCGACGAAGTTGCGCTTGGGCTTTTTCTGGTAGGCCTCCCAGTCCCGCGAAATCTGCGCTTCCAGGCGGGCGGCCTCAAGGCTGCGCATCGCCAGGTCGGAGCCCGACTTTTCTGTCGGCGCTTCGGCGGGCTTAACCTTGGCCGGAATCGGCTCGACGTGTTGAGTCGCTTTGACTTGGGTCATCAGGAGCCGGGCCTGCTGCTCCATCTGGCTGACTTGCTGCTTTTTCTGTGCGACTTCCGACTCCTGCTGGCGCCGGTCCAGCACCGGCAGCGGGCTTTTGGCCTGGCGCTCGGCATCGGTGTTTCCGCCGCCGTCGAGATTGGCCTGCGCCAGGGCATCGGCCTTGACCGGCCGGGAGGAGGATTTGCTGTTGACCAGCACCACTTCGAGGGAGGTGGCAATGCCCGATTTTTTCATCTCCGGCGCCTTGAAGGTCACGCCGAACACCACCAGCAAATGCAGGGTGATGGAAATCAGCAGCACCAGTCCGAGGCGATCGGACTGGTTCAGCCGCGCGTAGCGGCCCAGAGGAATGGAAGCGCGAGGAGTGTTCAAGGCGCAGCCAGTTTAGCCGAAATAATCTGCCGAATCATCCTAAAGGCGATAATTGCTTAACCGCAGAGGCGCGGAGGCGCAGAGGCGCAGAGAAACAAATGGGTTACAGTAATTTTCCGCCTCTCCAAATGGGTGAAGTTGCATAACGCCATAACTCATGGTTTTTCCTCCGCGTCTCTGCGTCTCTGCGTCTCTGCGGTTCAATAGTTTTTTCTAGAATCATTGCTCCAGGGGGCCGACATACCGGCATAGACACGTCACTTCGAGCAGGTCCACCTTCGACACCTCGATCGCCACCCGGCTGCCTGCCGGCACTTCGGGCAGCAATGGCACGCGGGTGAACAGCGGCAGGTGGTCGAGCTTGACCAGGTTTTCCTTCACCACCACCGCGCCGGTTTCGCTGACCTGTTCCTGCAGCAGCCAGCGCAAACACCAGTAGCGTTCCATCTGGTCCTGGATGTTGCCGTAGGCTTCGTAGGCCAGATCGAAATCGCGCATGGCGATCAGCAGCCGCTCGTCGCGGTTGCCGTAGGGAGCCGGCTTGCCTTCCAGCCGGGCGATAAGCTGGCGCTGGTTGACCAGGTCGACGTAGCGGCGCAACGGCGAACTCGACCACATGTAGTGCGACACGCCCAAGCCCTGGTGCGTGCCCGGCGACACGCTCATGCGCACCTTGCCGCCTTCCTGGTTGCGGTAGATGCCGGCATAGTCGGCTTCCGCCAGCTCCTTGCCCCAGGTGGCGTTGGTGTGGATCATCAGCTCCGACACCACCCGGTCGATGGGGGTGTCGCGGTGGCGCTCGGTAATGGAAACGCGATCATCCACCACCGCGAAATTGTAGTCCGGGAAATTCCGGCTGCTTTCTCCCTTGCCCCTGCCTTCCTTGAGCTTGGTGGTGAAATCCCACAGCAGCAGCAGCTCGTCCTTCCAGGCGTAATCGCCCTCCCGGCTGACCACGGTCACGCCGTTGAACACCGGCTCCAGCGCCTCGTGACGCAGGTTGGCGGCGATTTCGACGTGATCCAGCGCGCTTTCCTGGCCGACCACGGCGAATTCCGGCGTCACTTCGAGGTACAGCGACAGCGCGGGGCAACGGCGGCCTGCGGCCAGGGTGTAGCGTTCCACCAGGGCCTCCGGCAGCATGGTGATTTTCTGCCCCGGCATGTATACGGTGGACAGTCGCCGCGAGGCGATTTCATCGAGGCGGTCGCCCGGCGCGAAACCCAGTCCCGGCGCGGCGATATGGATGCCGATGCGCCAGTTTCCGTTATCCATACGCTTGATCGAGAAGGCGTCGTCGATTTCGGTGGTGGCGGCATCGTCGATGCTGAAGGCCATCGCATCGGAATGCGCGGGGTCGCCCATCGGTTGGGGGATCTCAATCTCGGGAAAACCGGTGCCTTCGGGGAAGTGTTCGCGCAGGAAGCGGTTCAGATGGTAGTCGCGGGCGGAAGGGATCGCGCCGCACCTGTCCAGCAGCTTCACCGGGTTGAGATTGGTTTCAGCGCACGCCTTGTCGAGCGCCTTGAATTCGAGCGTGTTCTTGTCCGGTGCATACAGCAGGGACTCCACGACTTGCGGGGTGAAACCTTCGGGCAGGCGTCCTGCGACCAGCTCCGCCACATGCGCCGCAATGGTCTCCGCCTGCTTGCGTTTCTTCTCCTCGGAAGCCAGCGCCGCCTTGAGGTTTTCCTCCGGCGCGGCCTTGTAGCGGCCTTTGCCTTTCTTGTAGAAATACATCGGCGCGGCATGCAGCTTCAGCGCCACCGCCGCCGCCTCGACCGGGGAAGGCGCATGGCCGTAGTACTCGCGTCCCAGGTCGGCGAAAGCGAATTCCTCGGCTCCGCAGCATTCCCACAGGAAAATCGGATCGAGTTCCGCCGCCGCCGTTTCGGCCGCCTCCATGAAGCCGGCGATGGGCGGCGCCTCGAAGCGCAGCAGCACGTTGGCGGCCTTGATCTTGGAGCGCTTGCCGTGGGGTGTTTCCACCTGCAACGACGAGGTGTTGTCGGCCATGACGCTGGCTACCTTGATGGCGCCGTCTTCTTCGTAAAGGATGTTCATTTAAGTTGTTTTACCGCAAAGGACGCAAAGGTACGCAAGGGAAAACAAAGGATCTCGCGTTTCCTTCGCGTACCTTTGCGTCCTTTGCGGTTAATTGAAAGACTTGGGTTTTCCCTGTCATGCCGCCAGAGCTGCCAGCAGTTTCTCATGCACGCCGCCGAAACCGCCGTTGCTCATCACCAGCACGTGGTCGCCGGGACGGGCGACGGCAGTCACGGCCGCCACCAGGCCGTCGAGGTCGTCGAAAGCCCGCGCCTTGTCGCCCAGCGGGGCCAGCGCGGCGGCGGCATCCCAGTCCAGGTTGGCGCCATAGCAGTACACCTGGTCGGCGTCTTTCAGGCTGCCGGGCAGCGCATCCTTCATCACGCCCAGCTTCATGGTGTTGGAGCGCGGCTCCAGCACCGCCAGGATGCGCGCTTCACCGACTTTGTGGCGCAGGCCGGCGACGGTGGTTGCGATCGCGGTGGGATGGTGGGCGAAGTCGTCGTAAACCGTGATGCCGTTCACCTCGCCGCGCACTTCCATGCGGCGCTTCACGTTCTCGAATTTTGCCAGCGCCTCGATGCCGAAACTGGCGGGTACGCCGGCGTGACGCGCGGCGGCGATTGCTGCCAGGGCGTTCATGCGGTTGTGCTCGCCGAGCAGCGACCAGTTCAGCGTACCCTGGAACTCTTCCTTGAAAGCCACTGTACCGGCAGCGCCGATCGTCCAGCCCTGCGCGGTGCCGAAACGCTCCACCGGGGTCCAGCAGCCTCGCGCGAGCACCCGGTCCAGGCTTGCCTCGCGCCCGTTGGCGACGACCAGTCCGTTGCCGGGCACGGTGCGCACCAGGTGGTGAAACTGGGTCTCGATCGCGGCCAGGTCGGGGAAGATGTCGGCGTGGTCGAATTCGAGATTGTTGAGCACGGCGGTGCGCGGGTGGTAGTGGACGAATTTGGAGCGCTTGTCGAAGAAGGCGGTGTCGTACTCGTCCGCTTCCACCACGAAAAACGGCGAGTCGGTGAGCCGGGCGGAGGCGCCGAAATTCTGCGGCACGCCGCCGATCAGGAAACCCGGCTGCAAGCCCGCATATTCCAGGATCCACGCCAGCATCGCCGAGGTGGTCGTCTTGCCGTGGGTACCGGCCACCGCCAGCGTCCACTTATCCTTCAGCACATGCTCGGCCAGCCACTGCGGGCCGGACACGTAGGGCAAGCCGCGGTTGAGGATTTCCTCCATCAGCGGATTGCCGCGCGACACCACGTTGCCGATCACGAACATGTCGGGTGCTAGCTTGACCTGCGCCGGGTCGAAGCCTTCGGTCAGGGCGATGCCCTGATCTTCCAGCTGCGTACTCATGGGCGGATAGACGCCGGCGTCGCAGCCGGTGACCTTGTGCCCGGCCTGCTTCGCCAGCACCGCGATGCCGCCCATGAAAGTGCCGCAGATGCCGAGTATGTGAATATGCATGAATAGCGATGGGTGATTGATTAACCGCCTATTATCCTAGAAAAAGCCTTTAACCACGAATTTACACGAATGAAACACGAATGTTCACGAATAATCAGTTAGTTAGCGCGGCAAACCTGATTCACCTGTTTGGCAACAAGATGATTGTCTCTAACTATTCGTGTTTATTCGTGAACATTCGTGTCATTCGTGGTTATTCGCCGTTTTTTTAAAAAAGGCTTTTTGACTGCCAGCTAAAACGCGGCCTGCATGGGTAACCAGGCCGCCGCGGGGGGAACGCCATACCATTCCCAGCTCTGGGCTGTCTGCAAGGCCGTACGGCGAACTCGCATCCAGACTTCATCCGGAAAAATTTTGAGGAAGCGCCCTATCGCCGCATAATCATCGGGCAACGCGGCGTCGGACCAGCCATTGGCGGAATGCCGGGCCAGCGCCACCGCGAGCGCGACACATTGGGTTCGCGGCAACTCGGCATGGGATTCATCCATCAGCGACAACAACAGCTTGGGCAAATGCCAGGTCGACGCCAGAGCAATTTGCAGTTCAATCACGCGAAAACCCAGCACCTCCTGCTGCGCCGCAGCGCTGCGCAATGTCGGGTCGCGCCGCTTCCTGTCGCGGATTTCCAGCATCTGCCCGGGCGTGAAGCACCACAGCAGCATTTCCGCCAGTTCGTGCAGCAGCGCGGCAACGACCACTTCGTCGGTGTCGACGTCGTGGCGCAGCGCCGACCAGTCCTGCGCGTACATGGCCGCATGGCGCGCCCGGCTCATGACCTGCATCATGCCTTCCAAGGCCTGAGGATAGTCGGCCAGGCTCTCCTCGATCAGGGGCTGGTCGGTGAATTGCCTGAAAAACGGGGTCGTGCCGATCATCATGATGGCCCGGTCAATGGTGGTGATGTCAGTGATCTGGCTTCTGCCGCGGTGCGACTCCAGATAGCGCAGCACCTTCACCGTCATGATCGGATCGTGCAGGATGACGGCGCTTAATTCCCGGCCGTTGAGTTCGTCTTCCCTTTCCCTCAGACCGGCGAGATCCGTCACCGTGCGGCGCAATACCGGCAACAGCGCCTGATCGAGATAACTGACCCATGCGTTCAAGCTCAACTGCCTGTCTATCATCGCCGTCCGACCCCCTCTCGTCAGCCTTTTTTCAGCCAGCCAGCGCCTCGACGCTGACCACGGCCTGCAGAACATGCTCCGCGCCGGGCAATACCGTCACCACGTTGTCCACGGCATTGGCGGATTCCACGCAAACCATGCCGCGATATCCTTCCGGGCCGAAATCGCCCATCTTCTCCGCTTTCTCGATCCAGGGATTCCACACCACGGTGGAACGGCTGCCGCGCGTGGCGATGCGTATCTGCCGCTTGAGGCCGCGGTCTTCGATCAGGCAATCGGCTTCGGTGTCGAGATACACCCGGTCGACCTCGCTCTCGATCACGATGGGCCCCTGCTGGGTCTTGCGAATGGAACCGCCGCCCACCTTGTCCAGAAAGGCGCAACCCTCGAGGCCGCGGATCGCCATGTCGGCCACGTCGCTGATGTGAAAATAGGTGTGGAGCGCCTCGCCGATCTGGAATGGCGTACTACCGGTGTTGCGCGTCACCAGTTCGACTTTCAGCTCGGTGCCGACCGTCACCCGCAGCTGCGCGCTCGAAGGGTGAGGCCACTGGGCGCGGGTAGCGTCGGTTTCAATCAGACCAAAGCGGATGAAAGTGGCGCCATTCGGCTGCGCCTGGGTTTCCAGGACTTCCCACATTACCGTGCGGGCAAAGCCATGACCGGGCAATTTGGCATCCTCGGCATGGGGGCCGAACCACGGCCAGCAGATCGGCACGCCGCCGCGTATCGACTTGCCCGGCGCAAACTTGCCGAAGCGGGAAAGCCACAACACCGGCTCCTGACCGCGCGGCTGCCAGGCCATCGCATGGGCGCCCTGCAGGGTGATTGTGGATTCGGCGAGGCTGTTGGCGATTTCGGCTATGGCCAGGCCGCCGGGGCCTTCCTTGAACTGCACATGGCCGGGAATGGCGTAGCGTTGGTTTAGCGCTTCGAATTCGGTGTTGCTCATGATAGCCCTCAAAAATTTTGATGGTGTATTGTCGCCATATTTCAGGCAAACCGCCAGACTGGAATCCGGTTTTATTGCCCTGCCCGTAAAACCGGGGCGCGAGTTAAAGCTAACAGTCTGGTTTTGTTGCGCAAAAAGCCTTAGTATTTGACATGTTTGACATGATGTTCCGCTTCTCACATTCCGCCCTTGGCGGGCGCGCACAAGGACAGACATGGCCCAGCAACGCATCAGCATGTCGGAAATCCATTTAGGCAGGCCGCTGCCCTGGAATGCATACAATTCGCACGGCCAGCTTTTGCTGAAAAGGGGGGTGGTCATCGAAAGCGAGTCGCAAGTGGCTGCCCTCGTCAAGCTAGGCCTGTTTGCCGACACGTCTGCGGCGTCCTCCCGCGAAGCCGACATCCATGCCGCCCCGGCCCGCGAGGCGCCCTCGGTTCTGCGCATGATCAATCTCGCAGAGAAGCGGCTGGAACGTTTGCTGTTCGGGATGGGTAGCGAGCCTGATTTTCCCGCCAGGCTGGTGGAAGTGGCCACCTCGGTGATTTCCGCCGCCGAACTGAACTCCGATATTGCGCTTGCCTGCATCCTGCTCAACCAGCAGGCCGGCGATTATCCGGTCAGGCACAGCCTCGATACCGCCGTGGTCGCCATCCTGGTGGCACAATCCATGAATATCGCACGCGACAAGATTGTGACCCTCACCGCCGCCGCGCTCACCATGAATGTCGGCATGCTGCGCCAGCAGATCCAGTTGCAGCGCAAACAGGAAGCACTGTCCGGAGAGGAAATCGAATCCATACACCGGCACCCGCAAGAAGGGGTCAGGATGCTGGAAGCGGCAGGAGTCCATGATGCCAGCTGGCTGGCGTATGTCATGTCCCACCATGAAACCGAAGACGGCGGAGGCTATCCTGCCGGCCTTGCGGGCAAGGACATTCCGCCCGGTGCCAAAGTGTTGGCGCTGGCCGACCGCTATTGCGCCTGCGTTTCTGAAAGGAAGTACCGCAAATCGCAGCTACCCGGTGCGGCGCTCCGCGAAATTTTTCTGGAGCGGGGAAAAAGCGTCGATCCCGCGCTTGCCGCCTACTTTATCAAGGTGCTCGGCATCTACCCGCCCGGCACTCTGGTGCGGCTGAACAACGGTGAAATCGGGGTTGTCACCCAGAAAGTCGAAGGGGCCACCACGCCCATCGTTCATGCGCTGGTCGGGCCGCGCGGTGTATCCCTGTCGATTCCCGTCAGAAGAGATACCGCCAGCGAGCCGTTTACCATCAAGGAAGCGCTGCACACGGATCAAGCCGACATCCGCTTCAGCATGCACCAGGTTTGGGGCAATGAGGCCCGTCTCTGAACTGCGCTATTTGCCGGAAGGGAACATCCAGCCGTTCCGGCGCGCGCGATACCAGGTGTTGAAGGCGCGATGCAGCTTGTGGGAGAGGAGTCAGGGGAGATGGAGTCATGTCACCGACAAAAACTTTGTCTTTAACGCCCCCCGCTCCCGGTCAATACCCCAGCGCCGGCGCCAGCCATTTCTCCGCTGTTGCCGTGTCCCAGCCCTTGCGTCTGGCGTAATCTTCCACCTGGTCACGGCCGATTTTGCCGAGGGCGAAATAGGTCGAATCAGGGTGAGCGAAATAGAAGCCGCTCACCGCCGCCGTGGGCAGCATGGCGAAGCTTTCGGTGATGGTGATGCCGGCGCTCTCCGGCGCCTGTAGCAGCTCGAACAGCGGGCCTTTTTCGGTATGCTCCGGGCAGGCAGGGTAGCCTTGCGCGGGGCGGATGCCGCGGTATTTCTCCGCGATCATGTCTTCATTGGAGAGAGTCTCGTCCTTGGCATAACCCCAGAATTCGCGCCGCACGCGCTCGTGCATCAGTTCGGCAAAGGCTTCGGCGAGGCGGTCGGCCAGGGCCTTGAGCATGATCGCGCTGTAGTCGTCGAGATTTTTCTCGAATGCGGAGACATGCGCGTCAATGCCGATGCCTGCCGTCACCGCGAAACCGCCGAGGTAATCCTTCACCCCCGACTCTTTAGGCGCAACAAAATCGGCCAGGGCCAGGTTCGGTTTGCCTGGCGATTTCACGGCCTGCTGTCTCAGGGTGTGGTAGGTCATCGCCACCTTGCTGCGGCTTTCATCAGTGTAGATCTCGATGTCGTCGCCGACGCTGTTGGCCGGGAAGAGGCCGATCACGGCGCGCGCTTCCAGCCACTTTTCTTCGATGATGCGCTTCAGCATGGCCTGGGCATCGGAGAACAGCTTTTTCGCCTCCTCGCCCACCACCACGTCGGTGAGGATTTTCGGGTAGCGCCCGTGCAGTTCCCAGGCCTGAAAGAAGGGCGTCCAGTCGATGCGCTCGGCGATCTCCGCCAAGGGGTAACCGTGGAACGCCTTGAGGCCGATAAAAGTCGGCACCGGCGGCACGTAAGCGGACCAATCCGGCTTGAACGCATTGGCGCGCGCATCGGCCAGGGTCAGGCGCTTGGTTTCGTTGGAGCGATTCTGGTGGCGCTCGCGGATCGCCACATAGTCATCGGCGATGCCCTGGACATAAGCGTCGCGCAGATCGTCGCTCAACAGGTTGGAGCACACGCCGACGGCGCGCGAGGCATCTTTCACGTAAATCACCGGGCCAGTGTAGTGCGGTTCGATCTTCACCGCGGTGTGGGCGGGCGAAGTGGTGGCTCCGCCGATCAGCAGCGGCAGCTTCATCCCCAGCCGTTCCATTTCCTTGGCGACGTGCGACATTTCTTCCAGCGACGGCGTGATCAGGCCGGACAGGCCGATGATGTCGGCCTTTTCATCGATCGCCGCCTGCAGGATTTTTGCAGCGGGCACCATCACCCCCAGATCGACCACGTCGTAGTTGTTGCACTGCAGTACCACGCCGACGATGTTCTTGCCGATGTCGTGGACGTCGCCCTTGACCGTGGCCATGATGATCTTGCCCTTGGCTTGGGCGGCCTGGCCGGTGGCGACCTTCTCGGCCTCGATATACGGCACCAGATGCGCCACTGCCAGCTTCATCACGCGGGCGGATTTCACCACCTGGGGCAGGAACATCTTGCCGGCGCCGAACAGGTCGCCGACCACGTTCATGCCGTCCATCAGCGGACCCTCGATCACGTGGATCGGACGCTCCGCCTGCTGCCGGGCTTCTTCGGTGTCCTCGATAATGTAGGTGGTGATGCCCCTGACCATGGCATGGGAGAGCCGCTCGCGTACCGGCACTTCGCGCCAGGCCAGGTCTTCCACCTGGCTCTTGGCCGCGCCCTTGAAGGATTCGGCGAACTCCACCAGACGTTCGGTCGCGTCGGGCCGGCGGTTGAGCAGCACGTCCTCGACCCGCTCCAGCAGGTCTTTCGGGATTTCTTCGTAGACGCCGAGCTGGCCGGCATTGACGATGCCCATGTCCATGCCCGCCTTGATGGCGTGATAGAGGAAGGCGGTGTGGATCGCTTCGCGCACCGGTTCGTTGCCGCGGAAGGAGAAGGACACGTTGGACACCCCGCCGGAAATCTTAGCGTAGGGCAGGTTCTGCTTGATGATGCGCGTGGCCTCGATGAAATCGACCGCGTAGTTGTTGTGTTCCTCGATGCCGGTGGCCACCGCGAAAATGTTCGGGTCGAAAATGATGTCCTCGGCCGGGAAACCGACCTGCTCGGTGAGCAGCTTGTATGAACGGGCGCAGATCTCGATCTTGCGCGCCTGGGTGTCGGCCTGGCCCTGCTCGTCGAAAGCCATGACCACCGCTGCCGCACCGTAGCGGCGGCACAGCCTGGCCCGCTCGATAAACTCCGCTTCGCCCTCCTTCATGCTGATGGAGTTGACGATGGACTTTCCCTGCACGCATTTCAGCCCGGCCTCGATCACCGACCACTTCGACGAGTCGATCATCACCGGCACCTTGGCGATGTCCGGTTCGGAGGCGATCAGGTTGAGAAATTTCACCATCGCCGCCTCGGAATCCAGCATCGCCTCGTCCATGTTGATGTCGATGATCTGGGCGCCGTTTTCCACCTGGGCCTTGGCCACTTCCAGGGCCTTGTCGTATTCTCCGTTGATGACCAGGCGGGCGAACATTTTCGAACCGGTGACATTGGCGCGCTCGCCGACGTTGACGAAGAGCGAGTCCTCACCGATGTTGAGCGCCTCCAAACCGGACAGCCGCAGCTTTTTCTCGATTTCGGGAATGACGCGCGGCGGCAAACCTTTCACCGCTTCGGCGATGGCCTTGATATGAGGTGGCGTGGTGCCGCAGCAACCGCCGACAATGTTAAGCAAACCGCTAGCCGCCCATTCGCGCAAGTCCGCCGCAATAGCCTCGGGTGTTTCATCGTAACCGGTTTCCGACAAAGGGTTGGGCAGACCGGCGTTGGGGTGGGCGCTCACATAGGTGTTGGAAATATTCGACAGCTCTTCCACGTACTGGCGCAAATCTTTCGCGCCGAGCGCGCAATTCAGGCCGATCGAAAGCGGCTGAACGTGACTCACCGAGTTCCAGAAGGCCTCGGCGGTCTGCCCCGACAGCAGACGTCCGGACAGGTCGGTGATGGTGCCGGAGACCATCACCGGCAGCTTGATCTGATGGGCGTCGAAATACTGCTCGATGGCAAACAGCGCGGCCTTGGCGTTGAGCGTGTCGAAAATCGTCTCGACCATCAGGATGTCGGCGCCGCCATTGATCAGCCCGCTGATTGCCTGGGTGTAAGCGTCCACCAACTGGTCGAAGGTGACATTGCGGAAGCCGGGATCGTTGACCTCGGGCGAGATCGAGGCAGTGCGGTTGGTCGGTCCGAGTACGCCGGCGACAAAGCGCGGCTTGGCCGGATTTTTCGCTTCGAATTCGTCCGCCGCGTCGCGCGCCAGCTTTGCCGCCGCCAGGTTGATTTCGTATACCAGCCCTTCCATGCGGTAGTCCGCCATGGCGATGGAGGTGGCGTTGAAGGTGTTGGTCTCGAGTATGTCCGCCCCGGCTTCCAGATAAGCCGAATGAATATCGCGGATGATCTGCGGCTGGGTCAGCACCAGCAGATCGTTGTTGCCCTTCAAGTCACTGCCGTATCCGGCGAAGCGTTCGCCGCGATATTCAGCTTCGGTCAGCTTGTAGGTCTGGATCATGGTACCCATGGCGCCATCCAGGATCAGGATGCGTTGTTTGAGTTGGGCGTGGAGCAGGGCGGTACGGTTGGCGGACATTAGCGCAGGTTCTTTCATTGTAAGCATCGGCTGTCGACATTATACCTTTTCCGTCCATGCACTGCAGGGAGTGGCAAGGAAGGCGTTCCGTGCATATACTGAACCCATACAAATATTATTTCGGAGCCTGCCATGCCGGTACTGCTTGCCTGGAACGACCAATACAGCGTTCAAATTCCTGAGATCGACCAGCAGCACAAAAAGCTGTTCGCCCTGACCAACAACCTCTACGACCAGATCATGCAAGGCCACGCGGAAAAGACGATCGACGCCACGCTCAAGGCGCTGATCGACTACACCCACACCCACTTCGATTTCGAAGAACGGCTGATGCGCGAGGGAAATTATATCCACTATGCCGAACACTGCGCGGCCCACGCCGAGCTGATCCGGCGTATCGCCGAATTCGACGGCAAAAAATTACGCGGCAATCTGGGCGATGACCTGATGGCCTTTCTGTTCGACTGGGTGACCGTCCACATTCTGGAAGAGGACATGAAATATGCCGCCAGCCTGGCCCCACACGAAGGTCACGCCTTGGAACACCTTACCCCCCGGCAAGCCCACAAATATCTGCACGACAACCCTAACGCCGTACTCATCGACGTGCGCAGCGAGATGGAATTCCTTTTCGTCGGCCACCCCGTCGGCGCCGTGCTCATCCCGTGGTATAACACGCCGGACTGGGGCTTGAACCCGAACTTCGTCGCCGAAGTCAAGATGGCAGCCAGCCTGAACAGGCCGGTGGTGCTGATCTGCCGCAGCGGCAATCGCTCGACGGAAGCCGGAAAAATACTCCTGGAGTCGGGAATGACCGAGGTTTACAACGTGCTCTACGGCTTCGAGGGCGAGCTCGACGATCACCATCATCGCGGCACCCACAATGGCTGGCGCTTCGACGGTTTGCCGTGGGAGCAGTGCTGAACCGCGGAGCGGGTCAGGCCGGGAATACCCCGGTCGACAGGTAGCGGTCGCCTCGATCGCAGACGATGGACACGATCACGGCATTCTCGCATTCCGTGGAAATACTCAGCGCGGCCGCCAGTGCACCGCCGGATGAGATACCGGCAAAGATACCTTCCTCCGCCGCCAGGCGCCTGGTCATCACCTCTGCCTCCTGCTGGCTCACCTCGACTATCCTATCCACCCGCGTGAAGTCGCAGATTTTCGGCACATAGGCCTCAGGCCACTTGCGGATGCCGGGGATCTGCGATCCTTCGCTGGGTTGAACGCCGATGATCTGGATGTTCGGATTCTGTTCCTTGAAATATCGGGAACACCCCATGACAGTGCCGGTGGTGCCCATGCTGCTGACAAAATGGGTAATGCTCCCTTCCGTATCGCGCCAGATTTCCGGGCCGGTGCCTTCGTAGTGCGATTGCGGATTGTCAGGGTTGGAAAACTGATCGAGAATCACCCCCCTGCCTTCACTTGTCATCCGGTTGGCGGTGTCTATCGCCGCCTCCATGCCGCCCGCCTTCGGCGTCAGCACGAGCTCCGCGCCGAAAGCGCGCATCACCTGGCGCCGCTCCACGCTCATGTGCTCCGGCATCACCAGCACCATTTTGTAGCCGCGCATTGCAGCCGCCATCGCCAGGGCAATGCCGGTGTTGCCGCTGGTTGCCTCGATCAGGGTGTCGCCCGGCTTGAGTTCGCCTCGCTCTTCCGCCCGCTTGATCATGAACAGCGCCGGCCGGTCCTTGACCGAGCCAGCCGGATTGTTGCCTTCCAGCTTGACCAGCACAGTATTGCTGGTGTTGCCCGGCAGGCGTTTCAGCTTCACCAGAGGCGTGTTGCCGACAAATTCCTCGATGCTCTTATACATTCCAGTTCCTCCTAAGTTACGGCATCAGCCCGGTGTTAGGCAATCTCGATCCCGCTCTCGTGGTGCGCGGTCAGAGACGCCCACTCAATATCCCCGGGACCGATGCCTGAACCATTCCCAACCCTAAAACCAATTACTTTAGCATCAGAAAGAGAGGCAGAACAAACCCTCGGACTCAAATCTGAAGCGCAATATCCATAGCACATGGTTAATGGCCGAATTACCGCACGAAATACGATTTTTTGTATTTCTGAGGATTTGCTCATGTTTTATGGCGATTAACTATTTTTTCAGTTGTTACAGGCATCCCTGCCGTCAAATGGTTATAACAAAGGGGGAGGAAGCCATGAAACCGTTGTGGGTGCAGAGTCTGCCGAAACCCGCGCAGCGATCAAGCTCGCATCCCGTCTCCCCTTGAGCCCCTGAGAAAGACGGCACCAAGAAAAAAAATGGAACTTTAACCTTATAAAAAGCACTTCAGCCATGGATTATCCCAAGTAGGCGCCTCTAGGCGACACAGCTATACACTGATTATCAATGAGTTACATTTATCGCTCTGCGTACCGCAGTATCTAATGCACACTACCCGACTCGGCATCGGAAATGGCCCGGTACAGGTATGCGGAGCGCTTTTCTTCCGCCCAGCTTTTCGATGCATGCGCGGCCTTATCGTCCACCCGGGAAACGTCCCGAATCCGGTTTATATTTTTACGGAATAAATGCATAATGCATCATAAACCAGAAAAAAAGCGGGGCTCTCCCTTGGAAACAGCCGAACTACTGAAACAGAACCTGGCGATCGAACCCGATCTGCAAAACTTTATCGGCTTTGTTCTGGAAAGCGTAACCCGGCTCGGCGGCAATTCCTTTGCCGCCTCCATCGCTTCGCTCGACTTGATGCAAAAGCTGCGCAATGCAGGCGCCGCCACCGGCTTCCCCCTGCCAGCCTGCCTGCTTCTGCAGGGTCACCAACTGAGGGTTCAGTGGGGGGAGCACGCGGAACACCTGAAAATCACGAATCTCTCCCAGCCGCCGAAGCAGGATACTGTCGCACAATTGCGCCTCCACCTGCAGAATTCGACCGCATCCGCAGACCCGGCCATCCTGTTGCAGCGCAACGCCGAAATGGCGCGCCACCTCGACGAAACCCGCGCCCGTACCGAGAAGGAGCTGGAAGCGCTCCAGCAAACCCTGGAAAAACGCCAGACCGAACTGCACGAATCCCTGCGCCAAGCCGAAACCGACCCGCTCACCGGCCTCCTCAACCGCCGCGCCTTCGATGAGAAGCTCGGCCAGGCATTCCGGCACACCATGCGGCAGAGGACGGCGCCCCTTTCACTGGTGCTGTTCGACCTGGATCATTTCAAGCAAATCAATGACGAATTCGGCCACCAGTTCGGCGACGCCTATCTCAACAAGATGGCCCACGCCATGCGCAGCGCCATCCGCGTGGACGTCGATTTCGCCTTCCGCTTCGGCGGGGATGAATTCGCCGTGGTGATATTCGCCGACCACCCCCAGGCCTGCGACAAGGCAACGCAAGTACTACGCCTGATGGAAAACAAAGTCAGCATCGGCATCAGCACCATCAACCCGGGCACCCCGGACGGTCTCACCGTGGAAGAATTTATCCACCACGCCGACAATGCATTGTATGAGGCGAAAAACTCCGGGCGCGGTCGGGTCGTGGTCGACCTCTGCGCATTGCCGGACAGCGGCAACTGCCAATTTCCCTGCCCCAAAAAATAGTCACCCCCGACATGACTAAAATTTTCGACAGCGCTACGGACTGCAAGCTGTTGTACAGCAGCCCGGTGCAAAACGAAAGCGCGCTCATCCTGCTGCGCTCAAGGCTGTCGGCAATCGCGCAGCGCCTCGGCCTTTCCGACCAGAAACGGGAGAACATGCTGCTGGTCGCCTCGGAAATGGTCAGCAATCAGGTCAAACACGCCAACGGACGCGGCCTGTTTCAGGTTTGGCAGCAGCCCGGGCCGATTCTTGACATCCTCGCACTGGATTTCGGCCCAGGCATTTCCTGCCTTTCCCAGGCCCGGCAGGACGGCTACTCTTCCGCCAACACCCTGGGTAAAGGGCTGGGCAGCATCTACCGCCTCAGCGACGAATCGTTCGTCTATACCCAGCAGGAAAGTATCGCCCCGAAAAAAAAATGGAGCGGAACGGTCTTTTTGTCGCGCTTCCGCCCCGGGGGCAAGAAAAACGATTACGACAAAGACACGAGCGCCGCCAGAGGCGGTGCAGCCGCACTGGAAATCGGCCTGTTCTCCCGCTCCCTGTCGGACAATCGCTACAACGGTGACCGGATCTATTTGCAGAAAACCGGCGACACCCTGCGCTGGCTGCATCTCGACGGCCTGGGCCATGGCGAACAGGCCCAGGCAGCCACCGCCAATCTCGCCTCTCACCTCTCCCATTGCGACACGCCGGCCTCGGTGCTGGCTGCGGTGGACCGCCAGCTCAAGGGCACGCGCGGCGCAGTCGCAATCATCGGGGAGCTCGGCCTGGCCAGCAAGGCCCTGAACATCCTCGGTGTCGGCGACATGCACGCCCATGTCATGGATGACGAAGACATGTACAACCTGTCCTTCGCGCCCGGCGTACTGGGCAAGGAGCACCAAAACCCGGCCGAGTTCAGCTTCGCCTTCGGCAAGCGCTGCCTGATGATCTCCGCCAGCGATGGCATCCGCCGGAATTGGGATGTTTCCAACTTCCCCGGCCTGTTCCACCAGCACCCCCAGTTGATTGCCTACACGCTGGGGAATATCATGGGCAGAATCTCGGACGATCAGTCCCTCTGCGTCGCCAGCATCGATTAATAACAATTTTAAGGATTGGGAGGGAGAATCATGGCACAACAGAAAAGATCAGAAACCGCCAGCGCTAAATTGACGGAACTGCTCAAGCTCCAGGTCGGCAGCATTTCGGAAACCATCGAAAGAGAAGGGCAGACCCTTTTCGGCGGCAGCAACAACCTGCTCGGCAACGACGAGATCAACGATTTCTGCATCGAATTCCTCCAGCTCCTGGTCGCCCTGCTCGAATCCAGGGACCCGCACGACGATGCCTCCCCGCAGTTCCATGCACTGGAAATGTACTTCAACAACCTGTCGAAGCAAATCCTGGTGCGCGGCGGCCGGGTTGAGGATCTGGTGCGCTACATCCAGTTCATGCAGCGCACCCTGATCGAGGCGCTGGGCAACGACAAGCGGAGCACGGTCGAGGACGCGCGCACCATGCTGCTATTCCTCTCCGGCCTCTTCAACGAGCTGATCCTGGCGGTATTCCAGGCCTACCTCGACGAAAAGGAACGCACCGTCAACGCTCAGGAAGCGGAGCTGCGCGAGACCGCCACCCCGATCACCGAAATCTGGGACGGCGTGCTCACCCTGCCGATCATCGGCACGCTCGACTCCAACCGCACCATGCTGGTGATGGAGGCGCTGCTCAACCGCATCGCCAAGGAACACGCCAATGCCGTGGTGATAGACCTGACCGGGGTGAAAAACATCGACTCGCAGGTTTCCCACCACCTCATCCAGATGGTGCGGGCCGTGCAACTGATGGGCTCCGATGCGATCATCACCGGCATCCGCCCGGAAATCGCCCGCGCCCTGATCAGCCTGAATATCGACATGAGCAACGTCACCACCCGCGCCAGCCTGTCCGACGGGCTGAAGGAAGCCTTCCGCCGCATGGGCATCCAGGTCAGCCACAAGGCCATTTGATCCCCGGCATGTCCATCCCTGGTCTGCACCTGACCCGGATCGGCAACGGCGACTTCCTGCTGGAAGCGACGCGTAGCCTGAACATCTGCGATCAGGACCGGCTCCTCGAAGGCATCGTCTCGCGCCTGCAGCAGGCTCGGGCATCGCGTCTGTATTACGACCTCTCCGAGCAGGCGTTGATCGACCCGGTTTACTATGCCTGGCTCGATGCCTTGGCGCGCACCATCCGGGCCATTAACGTCAAGATGGTCTGCATCCATATGCAACCCACCGCCGCCTTCGCCCTGACGCAATTCTTACGCGAGAAGCCGGCATTCGAAACCGCCCTCGATATTTCCGGCTGGCAAAAGACAGGGCAATAATGGATCTGACTCAGCTATTCAAATTCATGGCGGACAAGCAGGCCTCCGACATGTATATCTCTGCCGGGGCGCCGGTACTGATGAAGATCGAGGGCGAAACCCTGCCCCTGAACAGCCAGATCCTGGATGCGGAAACGGTCAAGAAAATCGCTTATTCACTGATGACCCAGGAGGAAATCAAGGCGTTCGAAGCCGAGCACGAGATGAACTTCGGCTTCCTGGTGGAAAACACGGGCAAGTTCCGCATCAATGTCTTTCACCAGCGCAGCCATGTCGCCCTGGTGGCGCGCTTTGTCCGCAACCAGATTCCCTCGATCGAATCGCTCGGCCTGCCGCCGATCCTGAAAGAGCTAGTGATGGAAAAACGCGGCCTGATCCTGGTGGTGGGCCAGGCAGGGTCGGGCAAATCCACCACCCTGGCGTCGATGATCGATTACCGCAACACCAACAGGACCGGGCACATCCTGCTGATCGAGGATCCTATCGAGTACCTGCATGCTTACAAGAAATCTATCGTCAACCAGCGCGAGGTGGGACTCGACACCTGCTCCTACACCACGGCCCTGCTCAACGCCGTGCGCGAGGCGCCGGACGTGCTGATGATCGGCGAAATCCGCGACCGCGAAACCATGCAGCAGGCGATGATCTACGCTGAAACCGGGCACCTGATGCTGTCCACCCTGCACGCCAACAACAGCTACCACACCCTGAACCGCATCATCAACCTGTTCCCCCACGAAGCGCGCAACCATCTGCTGCACGATCTCTCGATCAGCCTGAAGGCGGTGATTTCCCAGCGGCTGGTGCGCGGGGTAAACGGCAAGCGTGTGCCGGCGATGGAAATTCTGGTGAACTCGCCCTATGTCGCAGAGCTGATCAAGAGCGGGGAAACGGACAAAATCAAGGAGGCGATGGAGCAAAGCCTCACGGCGGGATCGCAAACTTTCGAACAGGCGCTGTTCGCCCTCTATCAGGAGGGCAAAATCAGCCTGGACGAGGCGCTCGCCAATGCCGACTCCCGCACCAACCTGTCCTGGCTGATCAACAACGACAGACGCGACACGATGGAATCCGTCGTTGCAGCAAGCTCGCCGCTTGACGCAAACACAGAGTCCAACTTCGGCGACTTCAAGCTCGACGCCAACAAGTAATAACTGCAACTCCTGATTTTTGACTATCCTTGCGCAAAGCGCCGGTACTGGATCGCCTCGGCAATGTGCCCGCTGCCGACACCCTCGCTGCCGGCAAGATCGGCGATGGTCCGCGCCACCTTGAGCACGCGGTGATAGGCACGGGCGGAGAGATTCAAACGCGCAATCGCCTGCTTCAACAACCCTTCCCCGGCCGCGTCGGGCCGGCAGAATTGATCGATCTCCTGCGTGGACAGCAGGGCATTGGCTTTGCCCTGCCGCGCCAGCTGTCGGCCATAGGCGGCTTCCACGCGAACCTGAATGGCCGCGCTGGGCTCGCCCGCTCCGTGGCAGGTGAGATCGCTCTCAGGCAAGGCGGGAACCTCAATCTGCAAGTCGATGCGGTCGAGCAACGGGCCGGAGATTTTTCCACGATAGCGCGCCACCTGGTCCGGGGTGCAGCGGCATTTCCCGCCGGGGTGGCCGAGATAGCCGCAGGGGCAGGGATTCATCGCGGCCACCAGTTGAAAGCGCGCCGGGAAATCAGCCTGGTGGGCGGCGCGGGAAATGGTGATGCGTCCCGATTCGAGCGGTTCGCGCAGCGCCTCCAGCACGGGGCGCGCAAACTCCGGCAGTTCGTCGAGAAACAGCACCCCGTGGTGCGCCAGGGAGATCTCGCCGGGGCGCGGGTTGCCGCCGCCTCCCACCAGCGCCGGGCCGGAAGCGGAATGATGAGGGGAACGAAAAGGCCGCTGCTTCCAGTGCTCGATTTTGAACCCGCCGTTCAGCGATTGAAGCGCCGCGGATTCCAGCGCCTGGGTCTCGGTCATGGCCGGCAGAATGCCGGACAGCCGCGCCGCCAGCATGGTCTTGCCAGTGCCCGGCGGACCTGCCATCAAAATGCTGTGTGCTCCGGCAGCGGCGATCTCGAGCGCGCGCTTGGCATGGGCCTGCCCCTTCACCTCGCTGAAATCGGGATAGCTCCGCTGGCTTGCCGCGGGGGCTTCCTGCCATCGGGCAAGCAGCTGCCGACCGGTCAGGTGGGCACAGACTTCGAGCAGCGAACTGGCCGGATAAATTTTCGCTTCTTCCACCAAAGCGGCCTCGGCGGCATTCTCGGCAGGGAGAATGAAGGCGCGCCCGTCCTGGCTGGCTTTGCAGGTCATCGCCAGCGCCCCGCGTATCGGGCGCAGTGCGCCCGTCAGGGCCAGCTCGCCGGCAAACTCGTAGTGCGCCAGATCATTTAAGGGAATCTGCCCTGATGCCGCCAGGATGCCGAGCGCGATCGGCAGGTCGAAGCGGCCGCTTTCCTTGGGCAAGTCGGCAGGCGCAAGATTGACGGTGATACGGCGGGCGGGGAATTCGAACTGGGCATTGAGCAGGGCGGAGCGCACCCTGTCCTTGCTCTCCTTCACCTCGATCTCGGGCAGTCCGACCAGGTTGAAACTGGGCAGCCCGTTGGACAGGTGCACCTCGACCGTCACCAGCGGCGCCTCCATGCCGGCCAATGCCCGGCTGTACAAGACCGCCAGGCCCATGGCTTACCCCTGGCTAGCGCCGGATTTTTTCTCTATCTCGGCGACCTTGGCTTCCAGCGCCTCCAGCTTTTCGCGCGTCTTGAGCAGTACAGCCTGCTGCACGTCGAATTCCTCGCGCGTCACCAGATCCAGCTTGGCGAACACTCCTTGCAGCACGGCGCGCAGGTTCTTTTCCAGGTCCTTGGCCGGACTATCGGCCAGCGCCTGGCCAAGCTTGCCGCTGATTTCTTCAAACATCTTTTGGCCCAACATCATGAATTGCCCCTTATTTAAGCTTGAATCTTTTCAGTGTACCAAAATGAGACCGCCCGAACACGCGCACTTTTTTGGTGCACTTAACCGCCAGGCTGACTCAAAGCGGTGCCAAGCCTGCATATCCAACCCACAAAAAAACGATATCATATTGAATATACAATAAATAATTATCCTGGCACGGCAAATGCTATGGGGTACAGCGAGGCTTATCTCATTTCACTTGAAAGGAAAATATCATGCGTAAAATTTCTCAAGCACTGGTTCTTGCCGGCACCATAGCTCTACCTTCTTTCATGATCGCTTCGTCGGCAGGCGCGGCCGAAGACAGCACGCCCTCGCAACATATCGGTCATGAACTACCAAAGCCTCCGGAGCCCCCCGCGCCGGCCTATACCGTTACCGCCAACATCAGCCTGGTCAGCGAATACCGCTTCCGCGGCATCGACCAGACCTGGGGCAAGCCGGCTCTGCAAGGCGGAGTGGACTACGCCCATGCCGGCGGCTGGTACGCCGGCCTGTGGGGCTCCAACGTGAGCAGCAACAGCTATCCCGGCGGCAGTCTCGAACTGGACTACTACGCCGGCTACAACGGCAAGTTCAGCGACGATTTTGGCTGGACCGTGGGTGGCTACGGCTATTACTACCCCGGCGCCAACTTCAATAAGGCCGCCACGCCAGGTGCCGACCAAAAATTCGACAACTTCGAACTCAACGCCGGCCTGAGCTGGAAGTGGATCAGCTACAAGCTGTCCTATGCCACTACCGACTACTTCGGCGCCAACACCAGTACCGGTTACACCAGCGACACCAAGGGCACCCTGTACCATGACGTGTCGGTCAACTACCCGCTCATGGACGACCTCACCCTCGGCTTCCACGTCGGCCGCACCGATGTCAAAGCCGTGACCGTCGGCGGCGTCAATCCGGACTACACTGACTACAAGCTATCCCTGGCCAAGACCTTCAAGGATGGCTGGAACATTTCCGCCGCCTACGTGAAATCGTCCAACGACGCTTTCTTCAAGAACACCGCCTCGCTCGCCAACAGCGACACCCGCGACCTGAACAAGGGCGTCCTGGTGCTGCAAGCCGGGCGGACATTCTAAACCAGCGAGAAAAGGAGCCGACATGAAACTGGTCACTGCAATCATCAAGCCGTTCAAGCTCGACGAAGTGCGCGAGGCGCTTTCCGCCATCGGCGTACAGGGCATCACCGTCACCGAGGTAAAAGGGTTCGGACGGCAAAAAGGCCACACCGAACTGTACCGCGGCGCCGAATACGTCGTCGATTTTTTGCCGAAAGTCAAAATCGAGGCGGCGATCAAGGAAGACATGGTCGACCAGGTGATCGAGGCCATCGAAAAATCCGCCAAGACCGGCAAAATCGGTGACGGCAAGGTTTTCGTCTTTAATCTGGAACAGGTCGTCCGCATCCGCACCGGCGAATCCGGCCCGGATGCTCTTTAGACAAGGGAGAAACATGATGAAAAAATTGTTGAGTATGCTCGCCTTGCTGGGGATGCTGGGGTTCTCCGGCCTGACCCTGGCCGAGGAAGCGGCTGCACCGACTGACGCCAAGCCGGCTGCAACCGCGCCTGAAGCTGCAACCCCTGCAGCAACACCGGCGGTCGCTCCGGCAGGAGAGCCTGCCGCGGCACCGGCTCCGGTGGCACAGAAACTGGACAGCGGCAACACCGCCTGGATGCTGACCTCCACCGCGCTGGTGCTGTTCATGACCATTCCCGGCCTGGCGCTGTTCTACGGCGGCATGGTGCGCAAGAAGAACGTGCTCGCTACGCTGATGCAAAGCTTCTCGATCACCGCGCTGATCACGGTGCTGTGGATGATCGCAGGCTACAGCATCGCCTTCCGCGATGGCGGACCGTGGCTCGGCGGCTTTGACCGGCTGTTCCTTAGTGGCATGGGTTTGAATGCGATGGCGGGCACAGACGGCCAGAACATTCCCGAATCCGTGTTCATGATGTTCCAGATGACCTTCGCCATCATCACCCCGGCCTTGATCACCGGTGCCTTCGCCGACCGCATGAAGTTCTCGGCGATGCTGTGGTTCATGGCCATCTGGTCGTTAGCGGTGTATGCCCCGATCGCTCACTGGGTTTGGGGCACGAGCTCCGACCCGGCGGTTCAAGGCTGGCTCGTCACCAAGGGCGTGCTCGACTACGCCGGCGGCACCGTGGTGCACATCAACGCCGGTGTCGCCGGCCTGGTGACAGCGATCGTCCTCGGCAAGCGCCTTGGCTACGGCCGTGAACCGATGGCGCCGCACAACCTGGTGCTGACTATCGTCGGTGCCGCCATGCTGTGGGTAGGCTGGTTCGGCTTCAACGCCGGTTCAGCGGTGGCAGCAGACGGCCGTGCCGGCATGGCCATGGCGGTGACCCAGATCGGCGCAGCCGCTGCCGCGCTATCCTGGATGTTCGCGGAGTGGGTGGGCAAGGGCAAACCCAGCGTGCTGGGCATCGCTTCCGGCGCAGTCGCCGGCCTGGTCGCCATCACCCCCGCATCCGGTTTCGTCGGCCCGATGGGCGCGCTGATCATCGGCCTGGTCGCCGGTGTGACCTGCTTCTGGGGCGCGACCAGCCTGAAGAAAATGCTCGGCTATGACGACTCGCTCGACGCCTTCGGCGTGCACGGCGTAGGCGGCATCGTCGGCGCGATCCTTACCGGCGTGTTCGCCGTCAAGGAAATCGGCGGCACCGCCGGCCTGCTGGAAGGCAACGGCGGCCAGGTCGTCACCCAGTTGCTGGGCGTCGGCGCCACGGTGGCCTACAGCCTGGTGATGACCTTCATCATCCTGAAGGTGATCGATGTCGCCATCGGCCTGCGCGTCTCCGAAGAAGAAGAGCGCGAAGGCCTGGACGTTGCCCTGCATGGCGAGCACGTCGAATAACGACAACTCCCCTCAGCAGTATTCTGGGGTGCCTGCGGGCACCCCTTTTTTATGGGACGCCCGGAACCCGCCGTCGAAGATAGTCGAGAGGTTGGATTTCCACTTCCCCTGCCTTACAATCCCGCCATAGCGGCCGCTTTTGTGGCGCTTCCGTCCCCAAAGGTTTAACCGCCTACCTGACGCCGCCCGAAAGATCGCTCGCCGATCCGATATCCAAATAATGACTGTGGAATATGACTTGCCTGGTTTCACCTCATTCACACGACCGTATTAGGAAAATGCCATGCGTTTGAATTTCCCGCCCATCGAGGTGCCCATGGCGCAGATCCAGGCCCGCTCCTGCAACCGGAAGGGATTGCTGTGAGCGGCCACCCGGTCGTGACCTGGACCGAAGCCGGCGAGACCCGCTCCGCCCTGTGGCGCTCGGAGAGCGGGATGCCGCCCCCCGCGCGCGTAGTCGTTGCCGATGACCGCATGACAGCCGACACCGCCTATCGTTTGGCCCGCGATGGCACCGCGCTGCTGTGGCGCGGCGATTTCCAGAATGCGCGTCAGCTCCTGCAGGCGCTGGCGCGGCGTGCCGACCGCAAGCCCCTCAAGCCCTCCGCGACGCCTGCCGAGGCATTCCACCTGCATCGCATGACCCAGGCCCAGCGCGCGCGAATGCTGGGGATGCTGCTGCTGCCGCTGGAGGAAGACTACGGCATCCCCCTGCGGCGCGCGCCCGACGTGCGGCAAGCCTGCGCGGAGGCTTACGGTCCCGGCGAAGCTCCCTCCGTGGTCTCGCTGCGCGAGCTGCTGGGCCTGATCGGCGCGCACGAGTGGCGCAAGAAGGGCGTTGAAATCCCCGCGCTCGAAGACCGCATCCACCCGCACTATGGCGTGTTCTCCCCGGTGCGCGGCGAGTATGTGGGGCTGGTGGCCGAGGCGCCGCTGCCCTCGCGGGAGCTGGCCTTCGACATCGGCACCGGGACCGGCGTGCTGGCTGCGGTGCTTGCCCGCCGGGGAGTCGCGCACGTCGTGGCCACTGACCAGGACCCGCGCGCGCTGGCCTGCGCCCGTGAAAACCTGGCGCGGCTTGGCTTGACCGAGCAGGTAGAGGTCGTGCAGGCGGACCTCTTCCCCGCAGGGCGGGCTCCGCTCGTGGTCTGCAACCCGCCGTGGGTTCCGGCGCGGGCAAACGCGCCCATCGAACACGCGGTTTACGATCCCGGCAGCCGCATGCTGCGCGGTTTTATCGGAGGCCTGGCCGCGCATCTGACGCCGGAAGGGGAGGGCTGGCTGATACTCTCGGACTTGGCCGAGCATCTGGGCTTGCGCTCGCGGGCCGAACTGCTTGCGCTCTTCGACGAGGCGGGTTTGAAGGTCGTGGGCCGGATCGATGTCCGGCCGCATCACCCCCGTGCTTCCGACCCCGCAGACCCGCTCCATGCCGCGCGTGCGGCGGAGCTGACGTCGCTATGGCGCCTCGCGGCCCGCTGATCGCGAATTACAGCGCGCTTTCGATCAAGGCATGGAGTTGGGCGAAATCCGGCTCGCCGACATACTGCTGGATAATCTGTCCCTGCTTGTCGATCACGAAAGTGGTCGGGGTGACGCGAACATTGCCGAAGGCCTGGGCCACGGCGCCGCCGGTGTCGAGCGCGACGGTGAACGGCAGTCCGTTTTTCTCGGCAAACTGTCTGACGTATTCGGGCGGATCGTAGCTCATCGCCACGGCGATGGTTTCCAGGCCGCGGCTGTGGTACTTTTGCCAGGTTTTCACCAGCTCGGGCATTTCCTTGATGCAACCGGGACAACTGGTCGCCCAGAAGTTCACCAGCACCACTTTGCCGCGCAGACTGTCGAGCGCAACCCTTTCTCCGCCCAGGGTGGAAAAAGAGGCCTGCGGCGCCGCAGGTTTTTGTGAAAGCAGCATGGCGAGTGCGCCGGCCAGCGCCAGAACCACTACCGCTGCGACCAGCAGCTTGGTGCGTCCGGTATTCATAAATCTCCAATTCTTAACGATGACTGCCAACATTGTCTGGATTTTCACCCGTCTTGTCACCCCCGCAGGGAATGCGCCTTGATTAGCGACGAGCTCAGTCTCGGCGGCCTGTTTCTCAGCAGCTTTCTCGCCGCCACCCTGCTGCCGGGCGGCTCCGAGGCAGTGCTGTTCGGCGTGCTCAAGCTCAATCCCGGCTTGTTGTGGCCGGCGCTGGCCCTGGCGACGCTGGGCAACACCCTGGGCGGCATGAGTTCCTACCTGCTCGGGCGCATCCTGCCCGAGCGCAAGCCAACGAAATGGCTGGCTTTCGTGCACCGCTACGGCAGCCCGGCGTTGCTGCTGGCCTGGGCGCCGCTGATCGGCGATGCGCTGTGCATCGCGGCGGGCTGGCTTCGGCTCAACGCCGTTTACGTCGCGCTGTTCATGGCTGCCGGCAAACTCGCGCGCTACCTTGCCATCGCCTGGACAGCGATATAGCTGTAGTTGAACCTGGCAGTAATGCACCGGTCTGACGTAACAACCGAATTGCGCTAGAATTTACCCTTTACTGCAGCCTTGATTGAAAATGACGACCGCACGCCTCAGAGAAATCCCCTACAACTACACCTCCTTTTCCGACCGCGAAATCATCATTCGCCTGCTCGGCGAGGAAGCCTGGGAAATCCTCAACACCTTGCGTGCCGAACGCAAAACCGGGCGCTCGGCGCGCATGCTGTTCGAGGTGCTCGGCGACATCTGGGTGGTTTCGCGCAATCCCTACCTGCAGGACGACCTGCTCGCCAACATCAAGCGCCGCAAGGCGCTGGTCGAGGCGCTCCGCCACCGCCTGCGGGCCATCGAGGCGCGCCGCCAGGATAACGAGGCGGTCATGCTGCTGCTCGAACGCACTGCCCGCGCCGTGGATACCTTCGAGGCGGATTTCGAGCATACCGCGCGTCTGCGCCGCAAGGTGCTGAAGAAACTGCTGCCCCATACCCGCCGCGACAATATCCAGTTCGACGGCCTGGCGCGAGTGTCGCACGTCACCGACGCCACCGACTGGCGCGTCGAATATCCCTTCGTCGTGCTCAACCCCGACACCGAGGAGGAAATTGCACCGCTGGTGCGCACCTGCATCGAGCTCGGCCTGACCCTGATCCCGCGCGGCGGCGGCACCGGCTACACCGGCGGCGCGGTGCCGCTCGACAAGATGTCGGCGGTGATCAACACCGAGAAGCTCGACCGCCACAACGGCGTGGAAATGCTCAGCCTGCCTGGCGTGGCACAAGCCGTGCCCACCATCCGTTGCGGCGCGGGCGTCGTCACCCGGCGCGTGATGGAGGCGGCGGATGACGCCGGCTACGTGTTCGCGGTCGACCCGACCTCGGCGGATGCCTCGTGCATCGGCGGCAACGTGGCCATGAATGCCGGCGGCAAGAAGGCGGTATTGTGGGGCACCGCGCTCGACAACCTGGCCTCGTGGCGGATGGTCGACCCCGATGGCAACTGGCTGGAGATCACCCGCCTCGAACACAACCTCGGCAAGATCCACGACATCGAAACCGCGCGCTTTCGCGTCAGCCGCCTCGGTGCGGACGGCAAAACCCTCAAGTCGGAAGAGGTGCTGGAAATCCCCGGCAATCATTTCCGCAAGATCGGGCTGGGCAAGGATGTCACCGACAAGTTCCTCGCCGGCCTGCCCGGCATTCAGAAGGAAGGCTGCGACGGCATCATCACCTCGGCACGCTTCATCCTGCACACCATGCCCAAACACGTCCGCACCGTGTGCCTGGAATTCTTCGGCCAGGTACACCGCGCCGTGCCGGCCATCGTCGAGATCAAAGACTATCTGGATGCCCACCCCCTGGCCATACTGGCCGGACTGGAACATCTCGACGAACGCTACATCAAGGCGGTCGGCTACGCCACCAAGGCGAACCGGGCCGAGCGCCCGAAAATGGTGCTGCTGGCCGACATCGCCTGCGACGACGAAGCTGCGGTGGGCGAAGCGGCCTCGCACATCGTGCGGCTCGCCAACGCCCGTGGCGGCGAGGGTTTCATCGCGGTCAGCGACGACGCCCGCAAGAAATTCTGGCTCGACCGCGCCCGCACCGCCGCTATCGCCACCCACACCAATGCCTTCAAGATCAACGAAGATGTGGTCATCCCCCTGCCGCGCCTGGCGGATTACAGCGACGGCATCGAGCGCATCAACATCGAGCTTTCGACGCAAAACAAGCTCAAGCTGCTGGATGCGCTGGAAGAATTCATCGCCGGCGATCTACCGCTGCACCGCGACGACGAGACGCTGCCCGACGCCGAGCTGCTCGGAACGCGGCGCGAAACCGCCTTGGCGCTGCTGCGCGACAGCCGCAAGCGCTGGCAGTGGCTGCTGGAAAACCTGGACGCGCCCTACGCCGGTTCCGGTTTCGAGCCGGAGGCGCCCAATCCCGAACTCGAAACCATTTTCCATGCGCTGCAGGATCACACCCTGCGCATCTCATGGAAAAATGAGGTGCGCGCCGAGTTGCACCGCATCTTTACCGGGCGCGAGTACCAGCCGATCCTGGATCGCTGCGATTCTATCCACCAGAAGGTGCTGAAGAGCCGGGTGTTCGTGGCATTGCACATGCATGCCGGCGACGGCAACGTGCATACCAACATCCCGGTCAACTCCGACGATTACGAGATGCTGCAGGCGGCGAACCAGGCGGTGGCGCGCATCATGCGGCTGGCCACCGATCTGGGGGGGGTGATTTCTGGCGAACACGGCATCGGCATCACCAAGCTGGAGTACCTCGAGCCCGAGGCGATAGCCAGCTTCGCTGCCTACAAGGCCAAGGTCGACCCGAATGGCCATTTCAACCGCGGCAAGCTGCTGCCGGGGGCGGACCTGCGCAATGCCTACACCCCCAGCTTCAGCCTGCTCGAAGTCGAATCGCTGATCATGGAGCAGAGCGAGATCGGCGAAATCGCCGACTCGATCAAGGACTGCCTGCGCTGCGGCAAGTGCAAGCCGGTGTGCAATACCCATATCCCGCGCGCCAACCTGCTATACAGCCCGCGCAACAAGATCCTCGCCACCAGCCTGCTGATCGAGGCTTTCCTCTACGAGGAGCAGACCCGGCGCGGGATTTCCCTCAAGCATTTCGACGAATTCAACGACGTCGCCGACCATTGCACGGTGTGCCACAAATGCCTCGCTCCCTGCCCGGTGGATATCGACTTCGGCGACGTCTCGATCTCGATGCGCAACTTCCTGCGCAAGCAGGGCAAGAAGAAATTCAATCCCGGCAGCTACGCCGCGATGCTGTTCCTCAACGCGACCGACCCGACCACCATCAAAGCGATCCGCAAAGTCATGATCGAATGGGGCTACGCCGGGCAGCGCCTGGGTTACCAGCTGGCGAAGCGCTTCGGCCTGATCGGCGGACAGACCCGGAACCCGCCCGCCACCGTCGGCCAGCCGCCGCTCAAGGCGCAGATCATCCACATGATCAACAAACCGATGCCGGGCAACCTGCCGAAGAAAACCTCGCGCGCCCTGCTCGGACTGGAAGATCCGACCATCGTGCCGGTGATCCGCAATCCCGCCAAGCTCAACGAGGATTCCGACGCGGTGTTCTATTTCCCCGGCTGCGGCTCGGAGCGGCTGTTCGGCCAAGTCGGGCTCGCCACCCAGGCGATGCTGTATCATCTCGGCGCGCAGACCGTGCTGCCGCCCGGCTACCTGTGCTGCGGCTACCCGCAGACATCGGCCGGCAACGACGACAAGGGACAGGCCATCACCACCGCCAACCGCGTGCTGTTCCACCGCGTCGCCAATACCCTGAACTACCTCGACATCAAGACCGTGATCGTGTCCTGCGGCACCTGCATGGATCAGCTGCTGAAATACCAGTTCGACAAGATCTTCCCCGGCTGCCGCCTGCTCGACATCCACGAATACCTGATGGAAAAAGGGCTGAAACTGGAAGGCGTGACCGGTACGCGCTACATGTACCACGACCCCTGCCACACGCCGATGAAGACCTATAACCCGCTGAAAGTGGCCAACGACCTGCTCGGCGGCGGCGTCAAGCTGTCCGACCGCTGCTGCGGCGAATCCGGCACGCTGGCAGTAACCCGGCCCGACATCTCCACCCAGGTGCGTTCCCGCAAGCAGGAGGAAATCATCAAGGTTGTCGCCGAAATAAACCTGGAAACCGCTTCCGCTGAAAACCCGAAGATTAAATTATTGACATCCTGCCCGTCTTGTCTGCAGGGACTATCCCGCTATAATGATGACGCGGACATTGAGGCGGATTACATCGTAGTGGAAATGGCACGGCATCTTCTCGGTTCGTCCTGGATGGAAGACTACATCGCCAATGCGAACAACGGCGGCATCGAACGGGTGCTGCTGTAGAAAATCCAACCATGTGCGAGCTGTGCGAAAATGTCGGCGGAACTCTGCTGTGGCAGGATGCGCTGTGCCGGGTGGTGCTGGTCGAAGACCGCGACTATCCCGGCTTCTGCCGCGTCATCTGGATGAAGCATGTCCAGGAAATGACCGACCTGCCGGTAGCGGAACGCCGGCACCTGATGGATGTGGTGTTTGCGGTGGAAAGTGCGGTTCGGCGGATGCTGCAACCGGACAAGGTAAACCTGGCCAGCCTGGGAAACCTGACCCCGCATCTCCACTGGCACATTATCCCGCGCTGGCGTGGCGACCGGCATTTCCCCAACCCGATCTGGGGTGAAATGCAACGTGATGCGCAGCCAGCAGCGCCCGAGAAGCTGGCGGAAGGCTTGAGAACTATAATCCATGAGGCACTGCATCCCGCCTCAGGCTGATCGAATCTAAGGAGGCTCCATGAACTCACCCGCGCTTCCCGAATCGGCACGATCGCTCCAGTTCAGTGACGCCATTACCTGCAGGCAATGGCTGAAAACGCTGCCGCTGACCAATGTTCCCCTGACGCACGCCGCCCTCACCGCCCAGATGGAGTTGCTCAACCGGACTTCCTTCGCTCCCCTGGAACGCCTCAGGATCAACGAACTGCTGCGCGACCCGATCGCCTTTGTGCAGATGGAGATGGCCAAGAAATACCTCGGCAAGCCCTTGCCACTCGAGACCGTCCAGCTCAATAACTGGAATAGCGTAGTCGACCTCTGGACTGCGCTGGGCGCGGCCTACCGACTTTCCTTGCAGGCCTGCCTGGAAGGTGACTCCAGCATCGCCGCGCACGCCGCCCTGATCACCCAGCGCTGCCTGCGCTACACTGGCCTGCAGTTGGTGGAACACTACCGCATTTACCGCGAAATCGATAAGGGCGTGTGGCAACAGGCGCACGAGTTGTATGCCCTCGCGGAGCAGCGGGATTACGCCAATGATGTGGTGAAAGACAGTCTGAACAAGCAAACCGATAGCACCACCTGCGCTGCCGCCTATGCCCAGATTCTGCTCACCAACCTGGCCGACCCTTACCGTTTGACGCCAAGACAGCTCTCCCTGCTGGACCGGTGGCTGGACAAATGGGGGGTGCGCGTAACGATCACCGCCACTCCGCCGGAAGACACTTCATTGTCTATAATCGGAGTGGATTTGGCCTCCTCAGCGCCTCCCGTCATTGCGCGCGATGACGTGAAACTGGCCAACCCCCGCTATCTCGACACCGACCGGCTCGCCACCACTTTCCGCAAGCGCATCAAGCAGCTCAGAAAGAATGGGGATCCCGCCGCGCTGGGGCTGGGCGAAGACTGCGTGCAGCCCGACTGCGAGGCCCTGCTGACCATACTCTACCAGCACTGGTGCGAGTTCGCGCCGAAACGCAGGAACTTTACCCGCCGGTCGGGTGCGGGCAAGGCTGAGGCCGCATTCGGCATGGCGGCAATCCACTTTTTCCTGGGCGGAGAAAAACCCTTCAAGCAGCCAGGCGAAAAAGAAAAGCTCAGCAAGCGCGAAATCGACGACCTGCAATTCTTCGGCCGCATCAGCGAGCAGACGGAAAAACACCATATTTCGCAGCTGGGATTCGACCTCGAAACCTGGCAGATTCAGGATGAAGGCGCACTCGGCTTCCGCCTGGCGCGGCCGGACAAGAGCGGCATGCGCATCAGCCTGAAACAGCTCATCGCCATACGTCCGGCGGACAGCAACACCTATGCGCTGGGCGTGATCAAATGGCTGATCTTTCCCTCGAAAGAGGGACTTAATATCGGCGTTCGTGTCCTGCCCGGCGCACCGCTCGCCATCGCCGTACGTCCAGTGTCGCTGATGACGGATGCCACCGGCAAGTACGTCCAGTCCTTTCTGCTCCCGGACATGCCCGTGCTGAAAGAAACCACCAGCCTGGTGCTACCGCCGGGCGGGTTCGCTCCCGGCAGACTGGTGGAAGTCCATACTGGCGAAGCGCCCATGACCGTCAGGCTGATCAGCCTGATCGAAAAAGGCAGCGATTACGAGCGGGTGGGGTTTGTCCGGGTTTGACAATCGAACCCACGTTTTTAGTCACTTACGACTCAGGTCGTTACATTTCGTGAGCAAAATTCAAAGATTCCACCGCAGAGGCGCGGAGGCGCAGAGGAAATCGCAAACTCTGAATTTTGCGCCATTCGCTTTCCTCTGCGTTGTTTTTCTCCGCGTCTCCGCGCCTCCGCGGTGAGATTTTTGGTTCCGGCTTGTCCGGCTTAGGTTAATTGGCTTCTTCCCCAACAATTAACCGCCGCGCCGGAAAACAGGCGCTGAAAGTGCTGCCCTTGCCCGGCGTGCTTTCGATTTCGAGCCGCGCCTGATGGCGTGTCAGGGCATGCTTGGCGATAGCCAGCCCCAGGCCGGTTCCGCCGGTTTCTCGCGAGCGGCTGCGGTCCACCCGGTAAAAACGCTCGGTGAGGCGCGGGATGTGCTGCGGCTCGATGCCGATACCACTGTCCTGCACGCTGAACACCCCCTCTCCCTCCCATTCTTCCCATTGCAGCACGATCTCGCCGCCATCCGGCGTGTAACGAATGGCATTGCTGACCAGGTTGCCGAAGCCGCTGCGCAACTCGTCCTCGTTGCCCAGCAGCCAGAGCTCCGAAGCCAGGTTAAGCCGCAGCCGGTGCCGTCCGGCGCTCAAGGATTGCGCATCTTCCAGCAAAGCCCGCAGCAGGCGTGGCACGTCGACTTTTTCTTCCCGATGGGCAGTGTGGTTGCTTTCCAGCCTCGACAGCATTAACAAATCCTTGACCAGATGCTGCATGCGGGTGGTCTGGTCGAACATCAGATTCAGATAGTGCCGGGTCTGGGTTTCATCCAGATGCTCCATGTCCACCAGCGTTTCGAGAAAGCCGCCAACCACGGTCAGCGGCGTGCTCAGTTCGTGGGAAACGTTGGCGACGAAATCGCGGCGCATGGTCTCGACCCGTTCGAGCTGGGTGACGTCGCGGCTGAGCAGGAGCTTCTGTTCGTCTCCGAAAGGGATCAACTGAATCGACAGCACCAGTTCGCGGTTGCGGGTAGATTTGAATATCAGCGGCTCGCGATAGTTATGCGCCGCCAGGTAATCGGTAAACTGGGCCTGGCGGATCAGATAGGTCATCCACTGCCCGCGGTCGCGGTCGAGGTTGATGCCGAACTGCGTCTCGGCCACCGGATTGCACCACTCGATCTGGCCGCTGCTGTTCATCATCACGACGCCGTCCGGCATCGCCTCGCCAGCCTGCTGGAAACGCTCCAGCGCATTGGAAAGATTGTGCTGGCTATCGGATTGCCGCCGCTCCAGCTGGTAAAGCACGGCAAATGCCTCTTCCCACAAACCGGATCCGTGCGGCACCGTCCCGACATCAGGCTTGCGCAACCAGCCATCCAGTGCATTCAGATTGCGCAAGTGGTGGAGCAGGTAAAACAGCAGCAGGACGACCATCAGGATCAACGCCGGAACCGCGCCGGCCGCCGCCCACAGGACGAGCGGAGCGGCCGCCAGCAGGCCCAGCGTCAGCAATGAACGCCACCAGAAACTAAGCATGAGAGAGGGTGTGGAATCTGAACATGGGAACGAGGGTATTTTAGATGAGTTTTTAAAATGTAGGTTGGGTTAGCCGCTTTATCGCGTAACCCACCAGAAGTAGGCGCCTCTAGGCGACAAACCCAAATTTCCTTCTAAATGTTGGTTTCGCCTGGAGGCGCCTACCAACCCTCTCCCGCAAGCGGGAGAGGGGACAATGGAGAAAGGCGCTTGTTTTGATTTGCGCTGGTTATGAATTGGCATGCACCGACAGTCGGTAGCCGGAGCCCCGCACGGTCTGGACCAGGCCGTCATGTCCGGTCGCTTCGAGCGCACAGCGCAAACGGCGAATATGCACGTCAACCGTGCGGTCCTCGACAAACACATGGTTGCCCCAAACCTGGTCGAGCAACTGTGCTCGGGAATACACCCGCTCGGGATGGGCCATGAGGAAATGCAGCAGGCGGAATTCCGTCGGCCCCAGTTCGATCGGCCTGTCGTTGCCGGTTACCCGGTGCGTCGCAGGGTCGAGGCGCAAGCCTGTCACCTCCACCGCGTCGCCCGCCATCTGCGGCGCACGGCGGCGCAGCACCGCCTTGATGCGGGCATTCAATTCGCGCGGGCTGAACGGCTTGGTGATGTAGTCATCGGCGCCGGTTTCCAGGCCGGTGATCTTGTCCTGCTCATCGCTCCGCGCCGTCAGCATGATGATAGGCACGTCCCGCGTACGGCCGTTGGCCTTGAGACGCCGGGCAAACTCCACCCCGCTCATGCCCGGCAGCATCCAGTCGAGCAAGATCATGTCGGGCAGCGACTCGCGCACCAGGGCCAGCGCCTGCTCGGCGCTATCGGCGACCACGGGGCGATGCCCCGCCTGTTGCAGATTGAGCACCACCAGCTCGCGGATCGCGGGTTCGTCTTCCACCACCAGAATCATTGCCGACATAGCCGTTCCTGCGTAACCGATCGAATAAGATAGCGGATATTATGTCGCCAATATGACAGTTTGATGACAAAAAATCGGCGACCGTCTTGGCTTGTCTCAGGCCGGTTTATGTTTTACCTTAAGTCGGTTATGATTTCCACTTTACAATTAAGCCGCTCCCCCTGAACAGCATGGAAAAAACCACCCATTTTGGTTTTCAGACCGTCGAGGAATCGCAAAAGGCGAAGAAGGTCGCGGAAGTGTTTCATTCCGTGGCGGAGCGCTACGACCTGATGAACGATCTGATGTCGGCCGGGCTACACCGGCTGTGGAAGCACTTCACCATCGAACAAAGCGGCACGCGGGAAGGCAGCCGGGTACTCGACATCGCCGGCGGCAGCGGCGACCTGGCACGCGCCTTCGCCAAGCGCGTCGGCAATAGCGGACAGGTGATCCTCACCGACATCAACAGCTCGATGCTCGGGGTCGGCCGCGACCGGCTGCTGGACGACGGCATCGTTCCCCTGGCGGCACAGTGCGATGGCGAAAAGCTGCCGTTCCCGAGCAACCATTTCGACTGCGTCACCGTCGCCTTCGGCCTGCGCAACATGACCCACAAGGATGCGGCGCTGAAAGAGATGTACCGCGTCCTGCGTCCCGGCGGACGGCTCCTGGTGCTGGAATTCTCCAAAATATGGAAACCGCTGCAACCCCTGTATGATATCTATTCGTTCAAGGCGCTGCCGGTGATGGGCAAGTTGGTGGCGGACGATGAAGAAAGCTACCGCTACCTCGCCGAATCCATCCGCATGCACCCCGGACAGGAAGAGCTGAAGCAGATGATGGAACAAGCGGGCTTCGAGCGTGTCGAATATTTTAACTTGACGGCAGGCGTTGTCGCCCTGCACAAAGGCTACAAGTTTTGAAAGACGTAAGTCGGGCTAAAGCCCGGCCTACAGCCTGACAGCAAAATTACCAAGGAGGTTTTCATGAACAAATTTTTCACTCTTTTTTTCGTTGCGCTGATCAGTTTCGGTCTGACCGCCCAGAATGCCGACGCCAGGCGCATGGGTGGAGGCAGCAGCATCGGCAAGCAGCGCACGACCACAACCCAGCAGACGGCAACGCCGCCAAAACCGGCGTCAGCCCCTGCGGCGGCCCCCGCGCCAGCCCCTTCCGGCGCCAGTAAATGGCTCGGCCCGCTGGCTGGCTTGGCCGCGGGCGGCCTGCTCGCGTCCATGTTCATGGGCGGCGGCATGGGCGGCCTGGGTGGCGGCATCGGCAACATCCTGATGATCCTCGCCCTGGTTGGCGGCGCATTCTTCATCTTCCGCATGCTGAAGAAGCCACAGCCGCAGCCGGCGCAGTACGCCGGCTACACGGAAAAATCGGTCGTGACCGACATGGCCGCCCCCGGTAGTTCTGCCGCGCCCGCCGCAGCGGTTCAGGCAAGTAGCACACGCCCGGCATGGTTCGAGGACGAGCCCTTCCTGCGCGAAGCAAAGAAACAGTTCATCCGCCTGCAGGACGCCAACGACCGCGGCGACATCAACGACATCCACGAGTACGTCACGCCGGAAATGTATGCCGAACTCAGCATGCAAATTCAGGAACGCAATGGCAAACCGAACAAGACCGAAGTGGTGACGCTCAACGCCGAGATCGCCGATGTGGTCACCGAAGGCGACTTGGTGATCGCCAGCGTGCGCTTCTCCGGCATGATCCGCGAAGAAGCCAACGGCCCGGCTGAAGCCTTCAGCGAAATCTGGCACATCCAGAAATCCCAGTCGCAGCCCAACGCCACCTGGTTCATCTCGGGCATACAGCAGGTTTGAACGATTGACTCCTGAAACGCCGAGCAAACAGCCCGGCAGCGCAGTTTCGGCCTTGCCCGAAACTGCGCTGGCCGGGCTTCTCAATCATCTTCTCCGCCAGCACTCTTGGGCCATGGCACGCTTGCGCCTGCATGCCGGCAAAAGCCTGCAACTGCGACTGCCGCTGACCTCTGCCGTTCTTTCCATCCAGGAGGATGGCAGCTTTGCACCCGCCGAGCCGGGTGCACGGGCAGACGCCACGCTGATCCCCAACCCCCTGGCCTGGCTGACCTCCTCGGATGCACGCTTCATCACCGGCGGGGAAGACGCCGTTCTGGCAAAGGAGCTCGCGGAAACCTTGGGGGAAATGCGCTGGGACGTGGAAGAAGACCTGAGCCGGGTGCTCGGCGACATCGCCGCGCACCGACTGGTTTCCACCGCAACCGATGTCCTCGAGTGGCACAGGAACGCAGCCGAAACTATCGCCCGATCCTGGGTCGAGCACTGGCAGGAAGAAAGTCCGATGCTGGCTCAACCCGGGCAGGTGCATGCCTTTTTCAATGAAGTGGGCAAACTGCACGACCGGGTGGAACAACTGGAACAAAAAATAAAACAACTCTCTGCCAAGCAATGAAACTCCTGCGCCTCGCCAAAATTGTTTATGTCACCCTGCGCTTCGGCCTGGAAGAATTCATCCTCGGCCATGAGCGCTTCCGCTGGCTGCGGCCGCTGGTCATGGTCGCGCTGTTCTGGCGCCCGCTCAATGAGCCGCGCGCGGTAAGGCTGCGCCAGGCGCTCGAAGCGCTCGGGCCGATCTTCGTCAAGTTCGGCCAGGTGCTCTCTACCCGGCGCGACCTGATTCCTGCCGACATCGCCGACGAGCTCGCCAGACTGCAGGACCGGGTACCGCCGTTCGCGCCTGAAATCGCCCTAGCGGCGATAGAAAAAGCTTACGGCAAGCCAGCCAGCGCGGTGTTCGCCGAATTCGACCCGGTGCCGGTGGCTTCCGCATCCGTCGCCCAGGTCCACTTCGCCCGGCTGCAGGATGGCCGCGAGGCGGCAGTGAAAATCCTGCGCCCTGCCATCGCCCACGTTATCGCCCACGACGTCGCGCTGCTCTATGCCGGTGCCGGCCTGGTCGAATCCCTGTGGGAGGACGGCAAGCGCCTGCGCCCGCGCGAGGTGGTGGCGGAATTCGAGAAGCACTTGGAGGATGAACTCGACCTGATGCGCGAGGCCGCCAACGGCAGCCAGCTACGGCGCAATTTCCAGGATTCCGACCTGCTGCTGGTACCGGAAATCTATTGGGACTGGTGCCACAAGAACGTAATGGTGATGGAGCGCATGGCCGGCACGCCGATCAGCCAGGTCGATGCTTTGCGCGCACAGGGCCTGGACATTCCCAAGCTGGCGCGGGAGGGGGTGACGATCTTCTTCACCCAGGTATTCCGCGACGGCTTCTTTCACGCCGACATGCACCCCGGCAACATCCTGGTCAGCCCGGACGGGCGCTACATCGCACTCGACTTCGGCATCATGAGCACCCTCACCGACAGCGACAAGAATTACCTGGCGCAGAACTTCCTCGCTTTCTTCAAGCGCGACTACAAGCGCGTCGCCCTGGCCCACATCGAGTCCGGCTGGGCTCCTCCGCAGACCCGCGTGGACGAGTTCGAGGCGGCTATCCGCGCGGTGTGCGAACCGATCTTCGACCGCCCGCTCAAGGAAATTTCCTTCGGCCGCTTCCTGCTGCGCCTGTTCCAGACCTCGCGCCGTTTCGGCGTGGTGATCCAGCCGCAGCTGGTGATGCTGCAGAAAACCTTCCTCAACATCGAAGGCCTGGGGCGCCAGCTCGATCCCGACCTCGACCTGTGGCAAACCGCGATGCCTTTCCTGGAACGCTGGATGAGCGAACAGCTGGGCTGGCGCGGCCTGATCAGGACCATCAAGACCGAAGCGCCGCAATGGGGAACCCTGCTGCCGCAGCTGCCGCGGCTGGTGCATCGTGCCCTGAGCCGCGAAGGGGATAGCGAAGTTCAGCAACTGCGCGAAGAACTGCGCGCGCGGGACGCACGCGAACGCCGCTGGATGATGGTGATTGCCGCACTGCTGGCACTGGTGCTGCTGGGGCAGCTGCTGCCGTGGCTCAGCCTGTTGTTGCCCGAATCCTACTAATTCGAATTCTCTCAAAACGCCAACAATCATGTAGGGTGCGTCCCACGCACCATTATCATTGGTGCGTGGGACGCACCCTACAATTTCTGGGTTTCACCTTCAAACCAAGCCAACACCCCCAAGCCTGCGGCACGACCACTCGCAAAACAGGCGGTAAGCAGATAGCCCCCCGTTGGCGCCTCCCAGTCCAGCATCTCACCCGCACAGAACACGCCCGGCAAGGAACGGATCATCAAGCGCTCGTCGAGCGCCTCGAACGTCACCCCACCCGCACTGCTGATCGCCTCATCGAGAGGGCGCGGGGCGATGAGCCGCACCGGCAGCGCCTTGATCGCCGCCCCCAGGCGGGCCGGATCCGCAAAGTCTTGTGCCGGTACGCACTCACGCAGCAGGCCGGCCTTCACCCCCTTGATCCCCAGCCGACTTTGCAAGTGGCTGGACATCGACCGCGAACCTCTCGGTCGCGCCAGCTCTGCGATCACATACGACAGTTCCCTGCCGGGAACCAGATCGAGGTAAATGACCGCAGCGCCGGCGCTCTCAATCTCGTCGCGCAGACCTGCGGACAACGCATAGATCAGGCTGCCCTCAACACCAGTCGCCGTGACCATGAATTCGCCCTGCTTGCGAACCGTGACGCCTTCTTGATCCGTGAAAGTCACGACCACCGACTTCAAAGGGTGGCCGGCGAAGCGGGTGCGAAAGTGCTCGCTCCAGCCGATGTCGAAACCGCAGTTGGAGGGCCGCAACGCCGCGACGGGAACCCCGCGCTGCGCGAGCAGCGGCACCCACGCGCCATTCGAGCCGAGGCGCGCCCAGCTGCCGCCCCCTAGCGCCAGCACCACAGCGTCGCTGTGCACCGACAGCTCTCCCTCGGGTGTTGAGAAGCGCAGCGCACCATCCTCGTTCCAGCCGCGCCAGCCATGCCGCATGTGGAAGCGCACCCCGGCTTCGCGCAAGCGGTGCAGCCATGCGCGCAGCAGCGGGGCCGCCTTCATCTCGGTGGGAAACACGCGACCGGAGGTGCCTACGAAGGTCTCGACGCCGAGCCCGTGCACCCATTGTCGCAGGGCTTCCGGCCCGAATGCTTCGAGCCAGGGTTCGATCTGCGCCCGGCGTGCGCCGTAGCGCGACAGGAACAGATCGGACGTTTCAGAATGGGTGAGGTTCAAGCCGCCCTTGCCGGCCAGCAGAAACTTGCGCCCCACGGAGGGCATGGCGTCGTAGAGATCGACCCGCACGCCGTGCTGACTCAATATTTCAGCCGCCATCAGTCCGGCAGGACCGCCGCCGATGACCGCCACCGATCGGGCGTGAACGCTATCCGGTGACATTATTTAATTTATCCATAAGACACACACCACGAATGTTCATGCCGGGAACGCTAGCGATCAGACATGCCGCAGGGGTGGCGGTCCGCCCCACATCGGTGGAACTCGCCAAGTGGCCGATTGAACGTATATTCAGCGGGCCTAACAATCAGCTCCCGAGCCGAAGCCTCTACATTGCCGCCGGGGAGGGTAAAGGGCAGCGCCACCACCGTCAGTACCGTGCCAATCACCGTGGCAGCCAATCCCAGCGGCCGCACCACCACCAGATCCACCACCATATCCGTGGCTTTGTCGCCACTCACGGTATCGTTATCTTCAGCGGTTGCAGCGAGAGGCGTGACGGCAAACATCAGTGCGATCAAACATGCTTTCAGTCGCTTACTCATTTTACTGTGCTCCTGTCATCATTCACACCGTGCCAATCAACAAACCAATGGGTTAAACGGTGGCACCCTGCGCTGGCAGTGGCTAGCAGGGATGCGAAGCAAGTCGCCCATCCCTGCGAACCCGATTTCATTCGGCGCAATAACGATTGCGCCCTACGCGGGCTGGATCAATATTTCGGCCGCCATCAGTCCGGCAGGGCCGCCGCCGATGGCCGCCACCGATCGGCCATGAACGCTATCCGGCGACATCATTTAACATTCATCCTTAAAACGCCACACACGAATGTTCACCAATGGTTATTCGTTCGGACTAACCTGCCCGCTGCACTTTGAACCAGACCGCATACAGCGCCGGCACGAACAGCAGGGTCAGCATCGTGGCGACGAATAGTCCGCCCATGATGGCAGCTGCCATCGGCCCCCAGAAAGTGCTGAAGGTGAGCGGGATCATGGCCAGGATCGCCGCTGCCGCAGTCAGCATGATGGGCCGGAAGCGGCGTACCGCCGACTCGATGATTGCCTCCCTGGGCGGGTGCCCGGCAAGAATGTCCTGATCGATCTGGTCCACCAGGATCACCGAATTGCGCATGATCATGCCGCCCAGGGCAATGAAGCCCAGGTTGGCGACGAAGCCGAACGGCAGCTGGAATACCAGCAGCGCCAGCGCCACGCCGATCAGGCCCAGGGGCGCCGTGAGCAGCACCAGAGCCATGCGGCGGAAACTCTTCATCTGGATCATCAGCAGCGTCATCACGGTAATCAGCATCATCGGCACCCCCGCCTTGATCGACGCCTCGGCCTTGGCACTCTCCTCCACCGTGCCGCCGGTCTCCAGGGCATACCCCGGCGGCAGCTTGCTGCGGATAGCCGCCAGTTTCGGTTCGATTTCCTTAGTCACTGCGGGCGCCTGATGCTTGCCCACCACGTCGGCACGCACCGAAATTACCGGCACGCGATCGCGCCGCCAGATGATGCCCTCCTCGAACTCGTAGTTGATGCGAGCGATCTGGGCCAGCGGCACATGCCGCCCGTCATGGGTGTAGATGTTGATGTCCTTGAGCACCGCAGGATTGAGGCGCTCGGCCGACTCCGCCCGCGCCAGCACCTCGATCAGCTGGTCGCGCTCGCGATAGTAGGTCACGCTGTAGCCGGACAGGATCGAATTGAGGAAGTTGGAGAGTTCCTGCGAGCTGATGCCTAGGGCGCGCGCCTTGTCCTGGTCGACGTCGAGCTTCACCACCTTGACCATCTCGTTCCAGTCGGGGTGCACATCCTTGGTGTGCGGGTTGGCGCGCATCACCTCCGCCACCTCGGCGCTAATCGTGCGCAGCACCTTGGGATCGGGGCCGAGCACCCGGAACTGGACCGGGAAGCCGACCGGCGGCCCGTTCTCCAGGCGGCTGACGCGCCCGCGCAGCGACAGGAAATCGGTCTGAAACAGCTGGAGCAGCCGGGTCCGCACCACTTCGCGCACCTCCTTGTCTTGGGCCATCACCACGACCTGGGCGAAGTTGGCATGATCCATCTGCTGGTCCAGCGGCAGGTAGAAACGCGGCGAACCGTTGCCGACATAGCTGACGAAGTTGACGATATTCTTGTCGCCGGCAAGGTGCTTCTCCAGCTTTTTCACTTCCTCTTCGGTCGCCTTGAGCGAAGCGCCCTCCGGCAGCCACAGATCGACCAGCAATTCGGGCCGGTTGGAAGAGGGGAAGAACTGCTGTTCAACGAAACGGAAGCCGAACAGGGCCAGGACGAAAATCGCCAGGGTTGCGACGATCACCGTCTTGCGGCGATCCACGCACCAGCTCACCAACCTGCGGAAGCGCACGTAGAAAGGCTTCTGATAAACCTCGCGGCCATGCGCGGGATGCGCCTTGAAATCCGGCAGCAGCTTGTAGCCGAGATAGGGCGTGAACACCACCGCCACCACCCAGGACACGATCAGGGCAATCCCCACCACGGCGAAAATCGAAAAGGTGAATTCGCCCGCCGCGGACTTGGCGAAGCCCACCGGCAGAAAGCCGGCAGCGGTAATCAGGGTGCCGGTCAGCATCGGGAAGGCGGTCGAGGTGTAGGTGAAGGATGCCGCCTTGGTCCTTTCCCAGCCTTGCTCCATCTTCACCGCCATCATTTCCACGGCGATGATGGCGTCGTCCACCATCAGGCCCAGCGCGATGATCAGCGCGCCCAGAGAAATACGCTGCAGGTCGATGCCGAATGCCTTCATCAGCAGGAAGGTGATCGCCAGCGTGAGCGGGATGGTCAGCGCCACAACCAGGCCAGTACGGAATCCCAGACTGAGAAAGCTCACTGCCAGAACGATCACCACCGCCTCCAGCAGCGACTTCATGAATTCGTTGATGGAGCGCTTCACCACCCCCGGCTGATCGGACACCCGATGCACCTCGATGCCCACCGGCAGGTGCGCCTGAATGCGCGCGACGGCGCCATCCAGACCTTCGCCCAGCGCCAGCACGTTGCCGCCCTTCTCCATCGACACCCCCAGCGCGATGGCCTCCTGGCCCATGAAGCGCACCTTCGGCGCTGGCGGATCGGCATAGCCGCGATAAACCCGGGCGATATCTCCCAGGCGGAGCAAGCGGCCATTGGCGCGCAGGCCGATGTCGCGGATGCTCTCCACCGATTCGAAATCGCCCGACACGCGCAGGTTGATGCGGTCGCTGTCGGTTTCGATGCTGCCGGCCGGGCTCAGGGTGTTCTGCTTTTCCAGGGTGGCGGCGATCAGCATCGGGTCGATGCCCAGGCTGGCGAGTTTCTTGTGGGAGACCTCGACGTACACTTTCTCCGGCTGCACGCCCAGCAGCTCCGCCTTGCCCACGCCCGGCACGCGCAGAACATCCTGGCGCGCCTGCTCGACATAGTCGCGCAGCTCGGCATGAGTGAAACCATCGGCGGTGAACGCGTAGATGTTGCCGAAGGTGTCGCCGAATTCGTCGTTGAAATACGGCCCGCGCACGCCTTTCGGCAGGCTGTCGCGGATGTCGCCGATCTTCTTGCGCACCTGGTACCACACCTCCGGCACTTCCCTGGGCGGCGTGTAATCGCGCAGGATGACGAAAATCAGCGCCTCGCCCGGTTTGGAATAGCTGCGCACGAAATCTAGCCAGGGCGTTTCCTGCAACTTCTTTTCCAGCCTGTCGGTGACCTGCTGCTCCACCTCGTGCGCCGTGGCTCCCGGCCAATAGACCCGCATCACCATGATCTTGAAGGTGAAGTTGGGGTCTTCCGCACGCCCCAGCTGGGTGTAGGCAAAAAAACCCGAGATCATCAGGACAATGAGCAAGTACAGCACCAGCGAGGGGTGCTTGAGCGACCATTCGGAAAGATTGAAGCGGTTCATGTTTGAAATCTCACCACCTCTGTGGTTGGTATCAACCTTATCACTGAACCACCCGCACCTGCTGGCCCGGCACCAGTTTGTGCACGCCGGCGCTAACCACGTTGTCGCCGTCCTTCAGGCCGGACAGGACGGTAAAAGTTTTCTCCCGGTACTCCCCCACCTTGACCGGTATCAGCCGCACCTTGCCGCTGGCTGTATCTACCAGCCAAACGGCCGGCCCACCGCTCTGCTGGTACAGCGCGGTTAACGGCAACTCCGCCGCCGGCGCGGCCGTGCCGCCCCCCAGCAGGACATTGGCGGTCATGCCGAGTTGCATCGCCGGCACGGCATCCAGCACGGCCACCTTGGCCATATAGGTGCGCGTCACCGGATCGGCGGCAGGCGAAATTTCGCGCACCTTGCCGCGATACAATTTGCCCGGTTCGGCCCACAGGCTGATGCGGATGTCCTGCGCGGCACGCAGCTCGTCCAGGCGATTTTCCGGCACGCTGACGGCCACCTCTTTTTCCTGCGGCCGGGCCAGGCGCATCACCGGCTGCCCCATCGCCACCACCTGACCGGCTTCGGCTTCGATACTCACGATCACCCCATCGTGATCCGCGCGCAACTGGCCATAAACCGTCTGGTTGGCGCTAACCTCATGCTGCGCCTTGACCTGGGCAAACCGCGCCCTGGCTGTATCGAACAGGTTCTTGCGGCGCTCGTAATCGGCGAGGCTGATGAATTTCTTTTCCAGCAGCTCGGTGTAACGCTTGAGGTCGCGCTCGGCCAGCTCGAAATCCGCCTGCGCGGCGGCAAGCTGGGCGCGGTTTGCCGCTTCGGCCAGCCGGAGATCCTGAGGATCGAGTTCGGCCAGCACCTGGCCCGCCTCCACGAGGCGGCCCACCTCGACGTGGCGTTTGGCGATCTTGCCGCCGACGCGGAAAGCCAGCGCGGTTTCAAAGCGCGCGCGCACCTCGCCGGAATAATTGGCCTGATGCGATTGCACGCCCAGCGCCACCTTCACCACCCGCGCCGGCCGAACACCCTCCGCGGGCTGTTCCTGCTTGGCGCAGCCAAAAATCGCCATCCCCAGAAAAAGAAATAGAAGAGCAGTTGCATTCCGATTCACTTTGATTCCCTCCGCGACACCCCGAAGAATACCGCTGCCCGGCACATTCCGCCATCTTGCCTTGGTCTGACCCGGATGTTATTTTTCGGTTTCTGATAAATTAGCCGCAATTAGGTTGAATCCGCTTGACAAATATCAGTAAAATAGCACTCCGACCTCTCGCCGAAATCACACCTATTATTTAGTGTAATGAACACAGATTGTTCCAGTCTGTGTCTCGCTCATATCCGTTGCGACAACCCATTACCCGCCAGGGAGAACCCATCATTCATACCGAACCGCTAATCATCAGCAAGCCCGCGCCGGGGATTACCGAGCTGCCCGCCCTGGGCATGGACGCCGAGAATATCGTCAACGATTTCCGCCGCTATTTCAGCCACACCCTGGGGCGCGACAGGATGTGTCTGTCCGCCTACCATGTTTACACCTCACTCTCGCTGTCGTTGCGCGACCGCCTGGTGGAGCGGTGGAAGAACACCCAGTACGCCTATGAGGAACAAAACTGCAAGCGCACCTACTACCTGTCGCTGGAATTCCTGATGGGGCGGGCGCTGGGCAATGCGATGCTGAATCTGGAGGTGGACAAGCCCACCGAGGAGGCGCTACGGAAGCTGGGCCTGGTGCTGGAGGAAATCGCCGACCAGGAGCACGACGCGGGATTGGGCAATGGCGGTCTGGGCCGCTTGGCGGCCTGTTTTCTGGACAGCTGCGCGACGCTGCAATTGCCGGTGATGGGTTACGGCATCCGCTACGAGTACGGCATGTTCCGCCAGAAAATCGACAACGGCAACCAGCTGGAAGAACCCGACCACTGGCTGCGCGACGGCAATCCCTGGGAAATAGAACGGCCGGAACACATGGTCCGGGTCAAGTTCGGCGGCCATTCCGAGTTCCATGCCAGGGCCGATGGCGGCCTGCGCGCCCGCTGGGTCAATTCGCAGGACGTGATGGCGGTACCCTACGACGTTCCCATTCCCGGCTACCGCAACGGCACTGTCAATACATTGCGCCTGTGGTCGGCGGCGGCCACCGACGAATTCGACCTGGGCGAATTCAATGCCGGCAGCTACACCGAATCGGTGGCGGCGAAGAACGCCGCCGAGAACATCACCATGGTGCTCTACCCCAATGATGCCAGCGAGAACGGCAAGGAACTGCGCCTGCGCCAGCAGTATTTCCTGGCTTCCGCCAGCCTGCAGGACGTGCTGCGCAATTGGGTCAACACCCATGGCAGAAATTTTGAAAATTTCGCCGACAAGAACTGCTTCCAGCTCAATGACACCCACCCCACCTGCGCAGTGCCGGAACTGATGCGGCTGCTGATGGACAGGCACGGCCTGGGCTGGGATGCCTCCTGGGACATTACCCGCCGCACCGTCGCCTACACCAACCACACCTTGCTGCCGGAGGCCCTGGAAAGATGGCCGGTCAGCATGTTCGGCCGGCTGCTGCCGCGCCTCCTGGACATCATCTGCGAAATCAACGCTCGCTTCCTCGCCGAGGTGGCGCTGCGCTGGCCCGGCGACACAGACCGGCTGCGGCGCATGTCGATCATCGAGGAAGGGGGCGAACCGCAAATACGCATGGCCTATCTGGCGGTGGTGGCCAGCGCCTCGGTCAACGGCGTGGCCGAGCTGCACTCGCACCTGCTGCAGCAGCATTTGTTCCACGATTTCCACGAACTCTGGCCGAACAAGTTCAACAACAAGACCAACGGCGTCACACCGCGCCGCTGGATGGCCTGGAGCAACCCCGGCCTGAACGATCTGATTACCCGCACCATCGGCGACGGCTGGGTCACCGACCTGACCCGGTTGAGAAAGCTCGCGCCCCACGCCGACAAGGCGAAATTTTGCGCCGAGTGGCGCGCCGTCAAGCAGGCCAACAAGGCGCGCCTGGCAGAGATGGTTGAGCGCGATTGCGGCATCGTTTTCGATACCGATGCCCTGTTCGACGTGCAGGTGAAACGCATCCACGAATACAAGCGGCAACTGCTCAACGTGCTGCACGTGATTCACCTCTACGACCGCATCAAGCGCGGCGACACGGCAGACTGGACGCCGCGCTGCGTGCTGATCGGCGGCAAGGCCGCCCCCGGCTACATGATCGCCAAGCGCATCATCAAACTGGTGGCCTCGGTGGCAAAAGTGATCAACGACGACCCGGCCACGCAGGGCTTGCTGAAACTGGCCTTCTTTCCCGACTACCGGGTGTCGGCGATGGAAGTGATCTGCCCCGGCACCGACCTGTCGGAGCAGATTTCCACCGCCGGCAAGGAAGCCTCCGGCACCGGCAACATGAAGTTCATGATGAACGGGGCGCTCACCATCGGCACGCTGGACGGCGCCAACATCGAAATCCGCGAGGAAGCCGGCGCGGAAAACTTCTTCCTGTTCGGCCTCACCGCCGCGGAGGTGGACGCCACCAGAGCAAATTACGATCCCGCCGCGATCATCGCCGCCGACAAAGACCTGCACCGTGTGATGCAACTGCTGGAAAGCGGCCATTTCAACCTGTTCGAGCCAGGCATCTTCGAGCCCATCATCCACGCCGTGACCAGCCCTCACGACCCGTGGCTGACCGCAGCGGACTTCCGCGGCTACATCGATGCGCAGCAGCAGGTAGCGCGAGCCTACCGCGATCAGGTAAACTGGACTCGCATGAGCATCCTCAACACCGCCGCCAGCGGCAAGTTCTCCAGCGACCGCACCATCCTCGACTACAACCGCGACATCTGGCACCTGCCGCAAATACCGGCGTGGCCGGTGAAATGAAAGACGACCATGACCAAGGAAGAAAAGCAGGCGCTGGCCGAGCAGGCCTATGAAAAAGCGCAACAATACGAGCTGGATTACGGCTGTTGCCCGCAATGCGTGCTGGCCACCGTGCAGGAAACCGTCGGGATCGTAGACGACAGCACCATCAAGGCCAGCCACGGTCTTTCCGGCGGAGGCGGACTGATGGCGCAAGGAACCTGTGGCGCATTGACCGGTGGACTGATGGCGCTCAGCGCAAAATTCGGCCGCGACCGGGACAAGCTCGACAAGGGCCGCTGCATCAATAACTTCAAGAAAAGCAAGGAACTGGTCGAGCGCTTCAGCGCAGAGTTTGGCGGCATCACCTGCGCGGAACTCCAGCAGCAATTCACCGGCCGCACCTACGACATGTGGAATGCCGAGGAATACAAGGCGTTCGACGATGCCCGCGGCAAACAGTGCGCTCATGCGACCGGGACGGTCACGAAGTGGGTGATTGAGATGCTATAAAGGGTCCCGCTTGGCAATCTGCCTCACGAAGAGCGCCGGCGACGGATGATCCAGACCGTCACGCCCACGCCGGCCATCAGCGCCATCAGCGCCTCTTCGTACCGGCGCAGGTCGGCGAACAGAAGCTCCAGAGCGCTACCGAACAGATAACCCGCGCCGCCTACCAAAACCGCCCACACCAGCGCACCCGCCAGATTGAGCACGAAAAACATCATCCTGCCGAGTCGGCTCATGCCGAAGACCAGCGGCCCCACGGTGCGCAGGCCATACATGAAGCGGATGGAAAGGATCAGCGGCAGATGATAGCGCTGCAGCAGAGCCGCCACCTTCGCCGCGCGCGGCTGCAACCGCGGAAAGCGCGCGAGAATCTGCGGTCCATAGCGCCGGCCGAGATAAAAATAGAGCTGATCGCCCAGAGTGCCGCCAATGGCGGCAACCCCGATGACCCACGGCAATTCGAGGTAGCCCCTGTGTGCGGCGAAACCGGCCAGGACAAGGATGGTCTCCCCTTCCAGGAAGGTGCCCAGGAACACAGCGTAGTAGCCATAGTCCTGCACCAGTCCGGCTAGTGTCATATCGAATAGGGCCCGCGGCCACTCGCCAGTGGCGCTTGCCTTCAGCGCACCAGGAGCACCGGCACGCTGGCGCGGCGCGCGACGCCGTCGGCCACGCTGCCCAGAAGCACATCATGCAGGCCGCGCCGCCCGTGGGTTCCGACCACAATCAGATCCGCAGGCCAGTCTTTGGCCTCCTCCACGATCAGGTCGGAAATCCGATGGCCGAAGGTCTGAATCTCCAGCAGCTTGGCCTCAGGCTCCATCCCGGCCTCGCGCGCAAGATTTTGCGCTTTTTCCAGAACCCGCCGGCCCGATTCCCGAAAGCTTTCCAGAACCGTGGACATGTCACCATACTCTCCCTCCCAGTTCAGCGTAATCTCGTCTGCCACATGAACGATGCGCAGGACGGCGTGCTGGCTTTGCGCAAGGGCGATAGCCTCGCTCAACGCATGGTTGGACAGTTCGCTGCCATCGACGGCAACCAAAATATGCGGGTACATGGGTTACTCCTATTGGGTGAACACTTCATTAATTCTTAGCCTAGCCTAAAATAAAAACTTGTCCAAAGTCCCGATCGACAAAAACATGAACTACCTCCAGGACCCCCGCGTATTCTTCGCCGCCGAACGCACCCTGCTCGCCTGGAACCGCACGGTGCTGGGCCTGATGGGCTTCGGCTTCATCGTGGAGCGCTTCGGCTTGTTCCTGCACGTGGTGCTGGGGCGCCAGACGGAGCCCTTCCATCGCGGCTTCTCCCTGTGGCTCGGGGTGGCATTGATCCTGCTGGGAACGGTGCTGGCGGTGATGTCCACGCTGCAGTACCGGCGCTTGGTGAAAGACCTGAGCCCGCAGGAAATTCCGCCGGGCTACTGGGTGAACATGGGAGTGGTCACCAACCTGACGCTGGCCGTGCTGGGGCTGATGCTGGCGGTATACGCCGCCCTGTCTTATTAACCGGATCACCTATACCGGCCTGAAAACCAGCCGATTTTTTTAGCCTTTTCGGTATAATTCCCCAACTCCACCCACCGGCTAGCGTTCGATCATGTTGATCTGGTTCGTCGTCATCTACCTGCTGATCTCCATCAGCGTCGGCCTCTACGCCGCCACCCGCGTTCACAGCGCCAAGGATTTCGCGGTTGCCGGCCGCAGCCTGCCGCTGCCGGTAGTGATGGCGACCGTCTTCGCCACCTGGTTCGGCGCCGAGACCGTGCTCGGCATTTCCGCCACCTTCACCAAGGAGGGCCTGCGCGGCGTGGTGGCCGACCCATTCGGTTCCAGCCTGTGCCTGATCCTCGCCGGCCTGTTCTTCGCCGGCAAGCTGTACCGCATGAACCTGCTCACCATCGGCGACTACTACCGGCTGCGCTACAACCGTGCGGTGGAGATGATCACCACCCTGTGCATCGTGGCCTCCTACCTGGGCTGGGTTGCGGCGCAGATCAAGGCGCTCGGACTGGTATTCTTCGTCGTCACCGGCGGCGCCATCGACCAGAGCTGGGGCATGGTGCTGGGCGCGGCCATCGTCCTGACCTACACCACCTTCGGCGGCATGTTCGCGGTGGCCTTCCTCGATTTCGTACAGATCAGCGTGATCATGGGCGGCATGCTCTACATCGCCCACATCATCGCCGGCATGACCGGCGGGGTGGGCGCGGTGGTGAGCCACGCCGCCGCCGCCGGCAAGCTCGACCTGTTCCCGGCGGCGCGGATGTCGGAATGGGTCCCCTTCATCGGCGCCTGGGTCACCATGATGCTCGGCTCGATTCCGCAGCAGGACGTATTCCAGCGCATCACCTCGGCCAAGGACGAAAAGACCGCGGTGCGCGGCTCGGTGCTGGGCGGCTCGATCTACTTCGCCTTCGCCTTCGTGCCGATGTTTCTCGCCTACTCGGCGACGCTGATCGACCCCGCGATGTTCGGCGAGCTGCTGGAGAAGGACCCGCAACTGGTGCTGCCGACCCTGATCCTGCAGCACACCCCGGTGTTCGCCCAGGTGATCTTCTTCGGCGCGTTGCTCTCCGCCATCATGAGCTGCTCCTCGGCGACTCTGCTGGCGCCGTCGGTGGCCTTTTCCGAGAACATCCTGCGCGGCTTCTTCCCGAAGATCGGCGACCACGCCTTCCTGCGCTTGATGCGCATCGTCATCGTCTGCTTCGCCGGAATAATTCTGGCCTTCGCCCTGAATTCCGAATCCTCGATTTTCAAGATGGTGGAGAACGCCTACAAGATCACGCTGGTGGCCGCCTTCATCCCGCTCTTCGCCGGACTATACTGGAAACGCGCCAACATCCAGGGCGCCTATTTTTCCATGGCTGCGGGGCTGGTTTCGTGGCTCCTGCTGGAAGCGCTTCAGCCCGATACCTACTGGCCGCCGCAACTGGTGGGACTGCTGATGAGTGCCGGGGGCATGGTGATCGGGTCGCTGCTGCCGCATTTCGTCGGCCGGCCGACGCCGCTAGCGCCCACTCACGCCGTACTGCACCACCACGCGGCCGCCCAGACCGAACACGTGCCGGAACATCCGCACCACCATCCGTCGGCACATAGCGATCAAAAGACGTGAACCACAGAGGCGCAGAGGCACGGGGAAAGTCATGGCAAAAGCCGGGGGCCAAGCCTTCAAAAGAAGCACATCGGGGATTGCGCTACTAATCCAGACTTGACCCCGAATCCTGTCCCTTAATCCCACACCGCCCGAAACGCCGCCACAAACTCCGCCACCTTCGCCTCGGGCAAGCAGTTGATCCCGGCCGCCGCCTTGCGCCCGCCGCCGCTGTCGAAACGCCGGCACAGCTCGTCCGCTCCCGTCGGCGCGGCGAGCGGGGCGCGCACGCTGACGGTGTAGCCCCCCGAACGGCGCGTCAGAATCGCATGGGCGCGGTTCGGCCGGGACTGCGCCAATCGATTGCCGAACGAACCGCTGACGCGGCGGCTCCAGGGTGCATCGGGCAGGATGTATAGCGCGCAGGCTTGCGTCTCCATCTCCGGCTGGAGCCCCTCGGCTTTAGCCATATCTTCGGCATAGCCTTGTTGCAGTTGGCGGAATGCGGGTTCCCCGGCGATGAAGGCGAAAGGATCGGCATGGCGATGCAGCAACCGGTACAATTCATCGGGCGGAAAATGGAGATCGGCCAGGGTTTCCCCGTAGCCGTTGTAATTGAGGCATACACCCAGGCTCTGCAATGCGTCGAGCTGGTCGGTGCTTAAATGCAAGGACTCGGCAGCGCGTCGCGCGGCTTCGTGGAGGTTGTCGCCGAACGCGCCGACCACCGCCCAGATGCGATACCGGCCTTGCAGGAAACGGTCGACCAGCAGGCTGGTGCAGATATCCGGAGCGCGGTCGATATGGACCTCGAAGTCCCGATGAGCGGGAATATCGCCGGGAAAATGATGGTCGAAATAGGTAACCTGAACACCTCGCTCCAGCAAGGCCAGCAACGCCTCCCGGTTCTTGTCCAGAGAGATGTCCAGCACGGTGATCTTGTCACCCGGTTTCGCCACGACCCGCTCAAGTAAGGTAATATCCCTCTTCACCCCGGTAATGAGCTGACTGTCCGTGGGATAGGCCAGCCGCAACTGGTGCAGGGCGCAAATACCGTCGGCGTCGCCATTGAATACATCGTAATGAGTCATAAATTTTTGGATCGCAATCAGGTCGGCTTATGCTAGCACAGAAAGACAAAGCCTCCAGCTCCAGCGCCAGTCCCATTCTGGCAGCAGCCTACGCCTTGCTGATCGTTTATGGCAGCCTTTACCCGTTTAGCGGCTGGCTCCCGGCCGAGGACATGCTGGCCTTCCTGACCGCCCCATGGCCGCGCTACATCATCCGTTCGGATATCATCACCAACATCCTGATCTACCTGCCGATGGGCCTGCTCGTCGCACGTGCGTTGCGTTACCGGCTGCGTCCGGGTGCGGCGGTGATCGCCGCCACCGCGCTGTGCCTGCTGTTAAGCCTTACCATGGAAAGCCTGCAGGCCCTGCTGCCGGAACGGGTTTCCTCCCTCCTCGACCTGCTGCTCAACGGGCTGGGCGGGCTGGGAGGTGCGCTGCTGGCGAGGTTGACCGTCAATCCGCCGGGGCCGCTACGCAGGCTGGCCGCACTGCGCCGCGCATGGTTCCTGCCCGGACGCGCCATGGATCTGGGTTTGGTCGCCCTCGGATTGTGGGCGCTTGCGCAGCTCACCCCGCTGCTGCTTTCGCTGGATACCGACAACCTGCGCAAAGGGCTGCTGCCACTGTGGACCCCCGGCTTCCCATCGCTCTTCAACTGGCCGCAGCTGACCGCCTACGCCTGCACCATTACCGGCCTGGGTTTGTTCGGCACGATTCTCGCCCGCGCCGAAAAGAACACGGCACTGCCATTCATCGGCTTTGTCAGCGTTGTACTGCTGGTGAAAATCCTGGTGATGGGCCGCTATCTTGCGCTGGAAACGGCGCTTGGCGCCGCCATCGGAATGGTCCTGACGGTTGTTTTGTGCCCCGCCCCCAAGCCATTCCGGTTTGCCGCAGGTGGCCTGGCCCTGCTGGCCGGATTCGCGCTCGCCGAACTGGAACCGGCGACCGGCGTGATCTTCAAGCCCCTCCAGCCATTCAACTGGATCCCCTTCCAAGGCCAGATGCACAACCTCGCCGGTTTCAGCGAAATCCTTTCGCTGTTCTGGCCGTTCCTTGCCCTGGGATGCCTGGGCGCTTTCGCCACCAGGCCCAATCGACGCAGGCGGATGGCTTTTATCGGCGGCTTGCTGGTGCTGGCCTTCATGTTTCTGCTGGAATGGCAACAGCAAACCATACCCGGGCGGAATGCCGACATCACCGATGTCCTGCTGGCACTGGCCGGCTGGTCGCTGCCCTGGTGGTGGCGCATCCACACCTCACGAGGAGAACCGCATGGACAGCCTGGCCGAACTCACCCATAAACTGCGCGACTTTGCCCGGGAACGCGACTGGGAGCAGTTTCACTCGCCGAAGAACCTGGCAATGGCGATGATCGTGGAAGCGGCGGAACTGGTGGAACATTTCCAGTGGCTCACGGCGGAGCAAAGCTGCACACTCGATGCCGCCAAGCGGGAGGAAGTGCGCCAGGAAATCGGCGACGTGCTGATCTACCTGACGCGCATCGCCGATCAGCTGGGCATCGACCCGGTTGCGGCGGCGCATGACAAGATGGTGATCAATGCCGCAAAATACCCGGCTGAACTTGCCCGCGGCAGCGCTGCCAAATTTAACGATACGTCTAATACTTAATATTTTCACCGCAAAGGACGCAAAGTCACGCGAGGTAACCCACGTATCTTGCTTTCCTTTGCGAACCTTGGCGTCCTTAGCGGTTAAGATTTTTTATCAGGAACGATAACTTATGAGTTACTACGAAAAACACGTTTTCTTCTGCACCAACGTGCGCGAGGACGGCGGGCAGTGCTGCAGCCAGCACGGCGCGCAGGAAATGCGCGATTACGCCAAGAGCCGGATCAAGAAGCTCGATCTCAACGGCGAGGGCAAGATCCGCATCAACAGCGCCGGCTGCCTCGACCGCTGCGGCGAGGGTCCGGTGCTGGTGGTCTATCCTGAAGCAGTGTGGTACACCTACGTGGACAAGGAAGACATCGACGAGATCGTCGACCAGCACCTGGTCAACGGCAAGATCGTCGAGCGCCTGAAGATCTGAGCTCCTGGATGCCCAGCCTGCCCGCGACATACTTAATCCCAATGCGTAACCCATCAGGAGTGCAGTCATGCTGAAACGTATCGTCCTCGCCTCTGCGCTGGCGCTGTCGCTGAACGGGGCACAGGCAGTTGAAGCCAAAGGGGTGCCCACCGTCGAGATATATGGCCCGGCTGGGTGCCTGGCCTGCATGGAATACCTATACCATCTCAGCCAGAACGGGATTGCCGCGACCTTCAAGGCAATGGACGACATGGCAGCCGTCAAGCGCCGGCTCAGGGTTCCGGCCGCCGTGGAGTCGGTGCTTACGGCAAAGGTCGGCGGCTATTTTATCGAGGGGCATGTCCCGGCCGACGATATCAAGCTGCTGCTCCGCGAAAAACCGAAGGCCCGCGGCCTGGCGGTGCCGGGCTTACCGCTCGGCGCGCCGGGATTCGAGGAGACAGACCCATCGTGCGAGGCAGGCTGCACGATACTGGCCGGAGATTCCGAGCGCGAACCGCTCCGCGAACTGTTTTACACCCTGCTGGTGGCGCCGGACGGCAAAACCAGTGTCTACGCACGTCACTGACGGCTCAAATCCGGCAAGGTCGCCGAAAATAACGGCCTAGCAGCCTCGCGCAAAGCCTCGATCACCCCAGCCCGGAATGCGCGCCAGTGGCGCCCTCCATTAAAAACGTGCTTCTGGTTGACCTCCAGCTCAATGCCGATGTAGGCCTCAACCGGAAAACGACGGCGCAGGTAGGCGGTGAAGCCGTCGGACTTGCCGGCGTAGGGGTAATTGCGGCGTACCTTCAGCTCGGGCGCCCATGACTTGAGCTGCGCCTGCCAGCGGCGGCACAGTTCAGCCTCGCCAGACCGCGCCGGATCGTAGAGCAGGCCGATATCGGCGTTGCGCACCGCGCCGTCGAGCACCGGCGTGAAGCTGTGTGAGGCGACGTGGATCACGCGGCTGCCGTGCGCAATCGCTTCGGCGATATCCGCCTCGACCTTGTTTCGGTAAGACAGGTAATAATTTTTCAGTATCTCGCTGCGGACCCCGACTGGCGCGTCCCGTGTGGCCTCGGAGTACAGGCGCGGATGGCCGATCGAGCGGTTGAGGTCGATAAGCAGACGGCTGGTGGTGGAGACGAACAAAGGCGCGGCCAGCGCCCTAGCCAGCTCTCGGGCCAAGGCAAGCGCACCGGCGTCGTAGCCGCGGTGGGTTTGCAGCAACGCCTCGAAGCCCGTAAACAGGTGCCGGTAGCGGGACGGAATGAGGTTCCCGCCATGCTCGCAGGTGATCAGGAAGTGGTCTGTCTTCGCCATGGCCTATCAGTCCAAGAACATCCGGCCCTCTTCCAGGCAGTCGCACAGCTCGCGGTAGACCGAATGCAGGCGCGCTTTTGTGCAGTCCGGGCCGCTCGCCCGCAGGATGCGGCGGGCGAGCGGCCCGCGTTCCAGTATCACGCGCAGCGGCTCGCGCCAGTGGGCTGAACTGTCCAGCGACGTCGCTTCGATGAGGTGGCGCCAGAGTTCGCCGGCCTGGCATTGCCGATCGGGGAAGCCCAATAGGCGCAGATACCCGGCATCGTCGATCACCGCCTGCTCGGCGTCGCGGATGCAGGCGTGCAGAACCTCCACCAAAGAATCCGTGCCGATTGCCTGCTGCATGGAGAGCGGCGACCATTTGGCATCGTAGATCGCCCGAACAACGGCAGTGACGGCGGCGGCGATGGCGAGGTCGGCCTGCGGGCACTCCTGCACGTCGATCACGCGGATTTCGATGGCCTTGCGGTCGAAGCGCGGGCTCGCGCCGCGGACGTTGAGCCATTCGTGGCGCAGAACGCCATCCGGGTCGAAGGGCGCAATCTCTCGGTACATGGGCGCCAGGATGGTGGCCTGGTACTCTGCCCGACTGGTGACCGTATCCGGGATCACCCGCCCGATCGTCGATGGAATTCTCGCCTGGTGTGTGCGGTAAGCCTCCATACGAAAATCCAGGAAGCCCGCAGGCCTGCCTTCGACGATGGGCGAGCTCGCCGCCAGAGCCGGGATGATCGGCAGCACCAGCCGGATGGCGGCATGCAGGCGGGCGAACTCGGCATCGTCGGCAAACGGCAGGTTGAGCTGCATGCTTTGCAGGTTGGCCCAGCCGTGCGCTTTGCAGCCAAAAATGCGGTCGTAGGTCTGGTAAATAACGGCATCGTCGTGGGGCCACAGCCGCGTTTCGGCGACGGGGTCCATCCACGGGTGCATGGCGCTGGGCATGAGCCGCGCGCCCAAGGATTCGAGCAGCCGGTTGATGTATCGAACCTCGGTCTGGAAGGCGGCAGGAAGCGGTTCGAGGGCGGGATCGGGGCTCGCGTTCTTGAGTTCTACGAGGTGCAGCACCAACTCGTTGGACCAGCCGAACCTCCCCCGCTTCACTTCCGTCACGCAGGCTCCCGCGGCTTGGCGCAGCAGCTCGTCGGCGACCGGCAGAACCGACAGCTTCTGCCGATCCACGATTATGTACTCGAGCTCGATGCCGTAGCCCGTGAAGGCGTGAAGCACGGACGGGTCGCTCATAGTGAAGCACCCCGCTTGCGCGCTTCGATGCGCTTCAGGAACACGCCCATCACTTCGCGGTAGAGCGCGTCCTTGAGCACGCCGTCTTCATTGCCGGCGTCCACGTTGGGGTTGTCGTTGATCTCGATGATGTAAAAACGGTTGCCAACCTGCTTGATGTCCACGCCGTAGAATCCATCGCCGATCAGGTTGGCCGCCTTGAGCGCCAGCTTCACCACCCGGTCCGGCGCTTCGCCGACGGACAACGCCACCGTAGGCCCCTCGACAAAATCGCGCTTCTGGTCGCCGTGCTTGATGATCTGCCAGTGGCCGGGAACCATGAAGTACTTCGCCACGAACAGCGGCCGCCGGTCGAGAATGCCGACGCGCCAGTCGAACTCGGTGGGCAAATATTCCTGGGCGATGATCAGTTCCGATTTATCCAGCAAGGCATTCACTTTGGCCGGCAACTCTTCCTCCGACTCCACCTTCACCACCCCGATGGAGAACGAGCTGTCCGGCTGCTTGAGCACGCAAGGCAGCGCAAGGGTGGGAATGATCTGGTCCACGTTGTCCCGGTGCACCAGCAGGGTTTTGGGTGCGGGGATGCGGTGCCGGGCCAGGATCTCGGCGAGATAGACCTTGTTGTTGCACTTCAGGATGGAGTCCGGATCGTCGATCACCACCAGCCCCTCGGCGGCGGCCCGCCGCGAAAAGCGGTAGGTGTAGTGATTGACGAAGGTGGTGTCGCGGATGAACAGGGCGTCGAATTCGGTCAACCTGCTGAAGTCTGCCCGGGTGATGAACTCCACGTGCATGCCCAGGGCCTGCGCCGCCTTCTCGAACTTTTGCAGCGCCCTGGCATTGGATGCCGGCTCGGGATTGTTGGGATCGTGCAGGATGGCGAGGTCGTAACGCGGTGCGGCACGCTTCTGCGCCCGTCGCCTGCGGCCCATGAAGTACTCCGTGGTGGCCTGGATCGCGAATTCATGGTGCTGAGGCGGGATGTCGCTGGCGGCAATCGGCCGCACGCTGCGGATGCGCCAATGATGGCCGCGGCGCTCGAAATTGGCGCGCAACAACGGGGCCTGCAGCAGGTTGAACAGATGCCGGCTCAGCGGGCCGTGGCGAGCCGCCACGTTGCGGCCGAAGTAGATGCTGAGTTCGAAGGCATCCGACTTGATCGGCGCCAGCGATTTCTGGATCAGCTCGTCCAGGCCCTCGGTGAGCAGCCGCACCATGTTCTGGGATTTCAGGTCCTCGATGGTGTTCGACCGGGGCAGCGGCTTGTGGCCGCGGGCCTCGGCGAGCAGCGAGACGTAGTAGCCGAGGCTCTGGTAGCGGTAGGTTTTGCACAGGTTGAACACCCGGGCGAAGCGGTCGCTGCCATAGGCCGGATCGGTCAGGTAGGCCCGCGCCGGCACGACGGTCACGCCGGGAACGTCGAGCGGCCAGTCGCGCGGGTTGTTGACCACGATCAGGATGCTCATGGCTCGCCCCCGCGCTGCCGCGGACCCGGCGGATAGATCACCAGCAGATTGGCGTCGTGGGTCACGATGCCCAGCAGCACGGCGCCTAGCACACGGTCGATGTTGATCCAGTATTCGTGCGACGGGCCGTAGGGATGGCGCGCATAGGGATCGACCACCAGCACTGTGCGCTTTTCCCGATCATAGCCCGCGATCACGACGAAGTGCCCGGCCGGCAAGCCGCGCACGTCGTCGGGTTCGTCGTTCGGCCCGTATTCCCGCGCGGCGCGGTACAGATAGGTGGAGCTCAAACCCGTGATGATGGGCAGATTCCGGCGCAGCAGGCCGCGAATCAGGGGGCGGGAGAGATCGGTCAGGCGCAGCCGCCCGCCCAGGCTCAGGAATTCCAGATAACCCTCGGTGACATGTTGCAGCCTGGCGTCTTTTTTCACCTCACGCTGCCGCTGCAGGCGCTCGGCGATGTCCACACCAGGCGCAAACCAGGTGGGGTCGAACACCGTCAGGTTGTAGGTATAAATGGTGGCCTGATAGCCATGGCGCAGCGCATCGCAGGCCAGGAAAATCGCGAAGGTGCCGCCGAACTCCATCTTGCGGGTGCGGGCGATTACCTCCGGAAGCCGTGCGTCCTCGCCCCAGTAGCGGTAGACGGCATGCAGGCAAGTGGGGCCGCAGGTGGTCTCGTCCGGCTGTGGCAGCATCTTGACCGGCAAGCGCAGCGTGATCGGATGCATGACAAAGCCTCGCCAAAAGGATACTTACCTCATCAGTATAGGATGTGATGGCGCCATGAACTGGAAACAGTCATCTGATGCAGGCGGGGAAAAGGGAATTCAGCGTTTCTGTGAAATCAACGAAACAGGGGGTGACTGCGCATACCGATCAAAGTCGCCAGAAGAAGACCCCCACATGGTTGCTCGCCTATCTGATATATTGGGTAGCCTATTGGGACGCCAGTCATGATTCTTATTGAACTCATACAAAATATCGCCTTATTGGTTGCTCTCGCAGCTGTTTTCCAGGTAACCGTATCACGCGCTGGGAAAAGTGCGTTGACTAACACGGTGCTTATTGGCTTCCTTTTTGGTGTCGTCGGGGTATTGGGCATGATGACTCCAATCCAATACGCACCCGGAATTATTTTTGACGGACGATCAATTATCTTGGCCGTGGCAGGACTCATCGGCGGCCCTCTGGTGGCACTCATCAGCGGATTAATCACCGGTGCCTATCGGTTTTGGCTAGGTGGAGCAGGGACTCTAGTTGGCATTGCTGTCATTACTGCATCCTCTGCGATTGGGGTCACGTTTCATTACATCAGAAAACGTTCCGGAGGCTATCTGGGTGCGCTTCCCCTGCTGGGGTTTGGGTTTCTGGTGCATATTGTCATGCTGGCAATATTCATGTTTTTGCCTGATAAGGTTGGCCTAACAGTCATCAAAGAGATGGGGGTGACGATTTTATTGTTCTACCCTTCTGCAACGATGCTGGTCTGTCTTCTGTTTCAGGATTATGAAGAGAAAGAAAGAGCCAGGGGCAATCTGGAGCATTTGGCTTATTACGACACATTGACGGGTTTGCCCAATAGTTCACTTTTGATGGAAAAGCTGAATCAATCCTTGTCCTCGTGTAAACAGAGCGGGCACGAAGGCGCACTAATACTTTTCAACCTGGATCGGTTCAAAACGCTGAATGATGCGCGCGGGCATTCCACCGGAGACATTCTGTTGCGCGCAGTGGGGGATCGCCTCTCAACTGCACTCGATACAAGAGATATCTTGGCCAGAATATCTGCTGATGAATTCGCTATTCTGGTACAACGCACTGAAGAAGGTTCTGAAACTATTGCCTCGCTTACCCAAGGTTTGGCTGATAAGGTTCACATTGCCCTCAAATTCCCTCTTCACGTTGGTTCAGATGAAATTTCAATCACCAGCAGCCTTGGAATTACCTTGTTTCCTCAGAACCCCGATGACACGGCAGGCGATGTGCTGCGTCGTGTGAATACTGCGATGCATCGTGCCAAACAGAATGGCGGCAATCAAAGCGTAGTCTTTGAGCAATCCATGACGGGTATGGCGGAGCAACGCTTCCAGATTGAGCGTGAACTGCGTAAGTCCATTACGGATGGGGAGTTAAGGTTGTATCTCCAATCCCAGGTGAATGCCTCGGGCATCGTCGTCGGGGCTGAAGCATTGGTGCGTTGGCAGCATCCCGAGCGTGGCCTGATCCCCCCTGTATCTTTTATTCCAATTGCTGAAGAAACCGATTTAATCGTAGATATTGGCGTTTGGGTGATGACAAAGGCATGTCAGATATTGGCGCTAGACGAGATGGTAGGTCGTCCGGTCAGGCTGTCGGTAAATGTTAGCCCAAGACATTTTCGCCAACCCGGATTTGTTGCCTGGATCAGGTGGATCCTTGCCGATACGGGCGCCGATCCCAGTCACCTCACTCTTGAAATCACAGAGGGGTTATTGATTGATAACATTAATGATGTCATCGCCAAGATGATTGAACTGACGTCTTTGGGTATTCACTTCTCGATTGATGATTTCGGTACGGGTTATTCCTCGCTGACCTACCTCAAGCGCCTTCCCATTCACGAACTAAAAATTGACAAAATATTTATTCAGGATGCACCAACCAATCCAGATGATGCAGCGTTGGTTGAATCCATCTTGGCAGTTGCTAAACATATGAAACTGGAAGTTGTGGCAGAAGGGGTAGAAACCCATGAACAAGCTGCTTTTCTCAAAGCCAGAGCGGAAGTGATTTATCAGGGATATTTGTTTTGCAAACCAGAACCCTATGATATTTGGTTAAAGCATTTATCCTGACATGAACCTTCTATAACACATAACACAGGTAGCATCATACCTAGCCTGACCGGGTTACTAAAGATCGAATGTTTGATTTGGGTTATTGCGTTACCTCTACCTACCATGTCCGAAAAGACCGCTGAGACTAACGAACTTTGCTTTGGTTGCGTGTACTTTCCGCCCAATCTTCCCCTGCGGATGTATGCCGATGAAGATTGGGCCCTGCTTCAGGGACGCTCATGTTCGTTTGAATGTCATCTCGGTGATGAGGGGTGTCAAGCATCACGCAAGACAAGTTGCAGCTTGGTTGTGACCTAACCTCTTCTAGCGTCTCAGCAACTCTTCCGAATGTACAAGGCCTGGGCTAGTCTAAATAAATACTACGTCTTGAAAACAAAAGGATATCTGTTATGTTTATGATCAATTACAAAGAACTCAGTTGGTGGTACTGGTTTGTTACGGCATGCTTGCTTACCGCTGGTGTTGCGGGATACGGGAATGGATTCTTGTGGGCCATCGGCCTTACTTTGTTTCAGATAGCTCACTTTGCCATACGCGAGCACAGCATCACAGCTTTTCCGGTCCAGGTCCGATTCTGGTATTTGGTACTTCTTCTTGTTGCGCTCCCGGAACCACTACAGATAGTTTACTGGGTTCCTACTGTAGGAACGTGGGCACAATTGATATTTGGGTATTGCACGATGGCGCGTTGTGTATCGCTCTTTCCATGGAATCGTAACGAGCCATTCTCACTCAGCTTGTTGAAGAGAACATTCTTTTCCCGACCGGTGCGCGGAAACATACTGCAAGGTCTTCCACCCAAAGAAACAGTGTAGGGGACGCAGCAGGGATCAGCGTCGGATTGGTATAGGCCACGCTAGTTGGCGCGAAGCGCCCAGGTTGTCCAATCTAAGGCGCCAGGAAAAATGTGTCCGTTTCCCGAAAGTCTGATTGGCTAGTTTAGAGCTGGACCGGACGATCATCACTCGTGAGCTCATCCGTCTGTTTTTGGTCGATGATTTGAGCCGGTCGGCCGCGACTGTCGATGCTGTACACCCCTGGACGAGCAGGCCCGCTAATCCCACTACATTACCGTGCAAATCCGGGGGTAAATCAATCCTCCAGCGCGCGCACTTTAACCGTCTTGCCCTTTACCTTGCCTGCCGACAATTTGCGAACGGCTACACTGGCGATGTTGCGCGCGACGGCAACATAGGTGGATAGCTCGGTCACCGTGATCTTGCCGACTTGCTCGCGCGTGAATCCCGCTTCGCCAGTAAGTGCGCCCAGCACGTCGCCGGGGCGGATCTTCTCCTTGCGCCCGCCGAGTATCTGGAGCGTCACCATCGGCGGCACCAGCGGTGAGTCATTGCCGCTTTGCAATTCACCCAGCTCATGCCACTCCGGTTCGCTGCCCATCATCTGTGCGATGGCGGCGACACGGCGCTGGTCGGCCGGGCTGCACAGGCTCAGCGCCCAGCCGTCCTGATCGGCGCGGCCGGTGCGGCCGATGCGATGGATGTGGATTTCCGGGTCGGGCGTGACATCGACATTGATGACCGCTTCGAGTTGCGCGATATCCAGGCCGCGCGCCGCCAGGTCGGTGGCCACCAGCACCGAGCAACTGCGATTGGCGAACTGGATCAGCACCTGATCGCGTTCGCGTTGTTCCAGATCGCCGTTCAAGGTCAGCGCATGAATGCCCTGCGCGTGCAGCACTTCCAGCAAGTCGCGGCATTGCTGCTTGGTGTTGCAGAAGGCCAGCGTGCTGACCGGGCGGTAGTGCTTGAGCAAGAGGCCAACGGCCTGCAAGCGCTCCTCGGGTTTCACCTCGTAGAAGCGCTGGCGTATCTTGCTGTCCTCATGCTGTTCCAGCAGCTTCACTTCCTGGGGCTTGCGCAAGAACTGGCGCGCCAGTCGCGCGATGCCGTCGGGATAGGTCGCGGAGAACAGCAGGGTCTGGCGCTCTGCCGGGCAGCGCGTCGCCACGTAGGCGATGTCGTCGTAAAAGCCCATGTCCAGCATGCGATCGGCTTCGTCGAGCACCAGGGTGTTGAGCGCATCCAGCGCAAGGCTGCCGCGCCCGAGGTGATCGATGATGCGGCCCGGCGTGCCGACGACGATGTGCGCGCCGTGCTCCAGGCTGTTTATCTGCGGGCGCATGGGCGTGCCGCCGCACAGGGCAACGATCTTGATGTTGTCTGCGAATCGCGCCAGGCGGCGAATCTCCTGCGTGACCTGATCGGCCAGCTCGCGCGTCGGGCACAGCACCATGGCTTGCACCGCAAAGCGGCGCGGGTTCAGCCTGGTGAGCAGGGCCAGCGCGAACGCAGCCGTCTTGCCGCTGCCGGTCTTCGCTTGCGCGATCAGGTCGTGCCCGGCGAGCGCAATCGGCAGGCCGGCCGCCTGGATGGGGGTCATGGTCAGGTATTCGAGCTGCTGCAATGTCGCCTGTACGCCGGGCGGCAGCGGCAGTTCGTTGAAAGAGCGGCCGGCAGCGCTTGCTGCGGACGGGGAGGAGGGTAGGGAAATATCGGTCATGCGCAATTATCCCCGCCTGCGGTGCGACGTGCTTGTAAAAATTTGTTTTGGTGGAGTTTTGGGTCTGTTGGGCTTCGTACCTCAGCCCAACCTACATTTTGCTTTCGCGATGGTCGAAGCGGTGGGTGATTCAGGACGCTTCTCAGGCCTTGAACGCCAGAAATTCCTCGAACATCGACTTCGCCCACTGAACATCTTCGCCCATCGGGTTCGGGTCATGGAATTGTTTGACGGACTGAGCGATGAGCCCGTCGCCGCGAAATTTGTAGCGGGAATCGATGCGGATCGCTTCCATCGGATCGATGCTGGAAAACACGTAACAAGCGCCGTCTGGAAGCAGCGGTTCCGGCGCAACTCCCTTGGCGCGGGCGGCGATCTCGCGGGCGGCGATACGGCCCAGTCGGTTGGCCATGTGGCCGCTCTTCGGATAATGGCCGAAGAGCGGCGATACTTTATCCATGAGGTCGCCGATCAAGAACACTTTATCGTCCTCCCTGGCATGCAGATGCACCGGATCCTGGTCGGCCCAGCCGGTAGGCTTGCCTTCGCTGTCCTTGGCGATGAGGCCGGCTTTCCACACCAGATCGCCGGCCTGCTGCGGCGCCATGAGGATGGCGTCGTCGAAGCGGATATCGTCGAAATCGGTGGAAATGGTCTTGTTGAAAGGATCGACGGATTTCACCCTGGCATTGGGCACATAGACGATCTGATCCTGGTACTGTTCGGCGAAAATCCGGCTGAAGCCCAAAAAGCTGGGATTGGGATCGAGGACGATGAGCTTGCCCTTGATCTTGCGGGACTTGAGCGACCAGCCGATCATGCACGCCCGTTCGTAGGGCGAGGGCGGGCAACGGTAAGGCATGGGCGGGATGGTCATGACGAGATCGCCGCCCTTGAAGTTTTCCAGCTTCTCCTTGAGCGCCGCAGGCTCCTTGCCCGGGATGTAGGCGCAGGGATAATTCCCCAGGGTGTGGTCGATGGCGCGGCGGTCGTTGCCGTACCAGGCTTCGTAGTCGTAGCGTATGCCCACGGCGAGGATCAGCCAGTCGTAATCCAGCGTGCCCTGCTCCGTGACGACCCGACGCCTGTCCCGGTCGATGGCCGATACTTCGGTCTGGATGAACGTGTAGCCGTAGGCGCGGGCGGCGGTGGCGTAATCATGGACGAGGAATCGGGTGTCCACGAGATTCACCAGCCACTTGTTGCTCAGGGGGCAGGACCAGAACACCGGGTTCTTTTCCAGCAGGACGACTTCCAGGTCGGGCGCCAAGTCGCGCAGGTGACGGGCAGCGCTCAACCCGCCCCAGCCGCCGCCGACGATGACCACCCGCCGGCCTTTGCCGGGCGGCAGCAGCTCGGCCGCCCGACCGACGAAGGGCGCAGCGCACAGGGCGGCGGATGCGGCAAGGAAAGTGCGGCGGCTAAAGGACATTTTTCTCTTTATCGAGAAGCACTTCTTCAGTCCACCAGTCTCTTGAGATCGTAGGTGCTCGCCTGCTCGCACTTCCCGCCCGATTTGCAGCCTTTCAGCACCCACAGGGAAATCAGCCCGGCAATTTCGTCGGCCCGGCTTTTTCGGGCCATCGCCATCGGCGTGCGCCCCCCTGACGAGACGATGTTGACGTCCGCACCCGCCTCGAGCAGAACTTTCGCGACCTCGATCCGGTTGGTGTAAGCCGCCATGTGCAGCGGGGTGTTGCCATCCATGTCCTTGGCGTTGACGTCGGCACCGGCCGCCAGCAGCGCTTTCACGGCGGTGACGTCGGGATTGGTCGCCGCCAGGTGCAGCGGCGTGCTGCCGAGACCGGTACGCGCGTCCCGCATGGCCGGATTTTCCTTGATGATTCTGGCAACCTCCGCGCCGCTGCCCATCCTCGCGGCATCGTGAATGATCTGGTCGTTTTGGCCGAGCACCTGCTGTGCATGCGCCGCGGAAGCCAATGCGGCGACGGACAGCATGACTATTAACAAACTTGCCCATAATTTGTTCATGGATTTCATTTCACCCTCTCCTTTATGTGGCCTGTTCAAGCCGCCACCTTCAACGTGAAATCGGCATGAATTTCGTCCCACGGCACAAACACTTTGCCGTCCTCGTTTTTCTCGATCAATCCCAGCGCCAACAGTTTCCTTGCATCGGAATGAACGTTACTGTAATTGCGCCCAAGGTTTTTGGCGAGCGCATAAATGGTCATGGGCCCACTAGCCTTGAGTGCCTCCAGCAAAGACCAGCGGGCAGCCGTCAGGTTGGCGAGCAACAGTGGCATGTCGGCAAAATATAGCGCCTCGCGCGGCACGACTTCCTGGCTTGTCTCTGCACGCTTCCATGCCTCCAGGACATCCGCACCCATCTCTTTCAGGGATCTCGTCCCGACTTCAAGCTTCTTCATCATTCACCTCCGCCAATTTTTTCACATCGCCGAGAAAATCTGTCACCAGTTGTTCCGGGCTAACAAACTTATAGGGATACTCTTCTTCCCCATAGTGGATATGATCGCCTTTGCCGGTTTCATTATCGTAACGCACAATGCAACGCCCCTCATTCCCGCAATAAAACCGGTATTTCAACCTGTGCGGACGATCTGCCGTGGGCTTTGGTAACAGCCAAAGCACCATCTCAACCACCACGCCGTTTGGATAAATTTTCTTGAGGTCGCGGATCAGCTTTGCCTTCATATATCGTATTGTAGCAATATATTGTTAATGCGCAATACAACGTTCAACCCCGCTCGCTAAGCAACGCGCCGCCCCGTATAATTGGCCGCATTCTGGCAACTCACCCATCTTCCACCTGTGACCTCGCAGCACTTTTTCATCGACGGACCGGCAGGCAGGCTGGAAGCGGCTGCCGCCATGCCCAGCGGCGAATGCCGCGGCATCGCCCTGGTCGCCCATCCCCATCCGCTGTATGGCGGCACCATGGACAACAAGGTGGTGGCCACCCTGGCCAAGACTTTCAGCCGCCTCGGGCTGGCCGCATTTCGCCTCAACTTCCGCGGTGTCGGGCAAAGCGACGGGGAGTTCGATCAGGGCATCGGCGAAACCGGGGACATGCTGGCGCTGGCCGGTCATGCCCGGCACGAGTTGGGCGAGCTGCCCATCATGCTGGCCGGCTTTTCCTTCGGCGGCTACGTCCAGACCCGGGTGCTGGAACGGGTTGAAGCGCAACGGCTGGTGCTGGTCGCCCCGGCGGTGAAACACTTCAAGATCGGCCCGGTGCCGGCCGATACGCTGGTGATCCACGGCGAACAGGACGAAGTCGTGCCGCTCGCCGACGTGCTCGACTGGGCGCGGCCACAGAACCTGCCGCTCACCGTGGTGCCGGGCGCGGGGCATTTTTTCCATGGCCAGCTTAACCTGCTGGCCAGAATAGTATCCGACACATGCTTCCGCCTCCTTTAATTGATATCATGAATTTTCACTTCCTCGTGTCGGCGTCCAGCGACAATCGCGGACGGTCGCACCTTCCTTCGGAAGGCACTGCTCCCTGCTCATGCCGCTGCTGAACATCCACAACCTGCGCAAGTCCTATGGCCCGCTCGAAGTGGTGGCCGGGATCGACCTCGCCGTGAAAAAGGGCGAGTGCTTCGGCCTGATCGGGCCGAATGGAGCCGGCAAGACCACCACCCTGCGCCTGGCGCTGGGGCTGACTTCACCGGATGGCGGCACGATTTCCATGCTCGGCCTGCCGGTTCCCGGCAAGGCGCGCGAGGCGAGGACGCGGGTGGGGGTGGTGCCGCAGATGGACAACCTCGATCCCGACTTCACGGTGCGTGAAAACCTGCTGGCCTATGGCCGCTATTTCGGCATGAAGGATGCCGAGACCGCCGAGCGCATCCCGGCCCTGCTCGAATTCGCCGGCCTCGAACACCGCGCCGACGCACGCATCGACACCCTCTCCGGCGGCATGAAGCGGCGCCTTACCCTGGCGCGGGCACTGGTCAACGACCCTGATCTGATCTTTCTGGACGAACCGACCACCGGCCTCGACCCCCAGGCGCGCCACATGATGTGGCAGGGCTTGCGGCGGCTGCTCAACCAAGGCAAGACCATCCTGCTCACCACCCATTTCATGGAAGAAGCGGAGCGCCTGTGCGACCGGATCGCGATCATGGATCATGGCAAGATCATCGCCACCGGCAGCCCGCATGAATTGATCGGAAACCACATTGAACCCCAGGTGGTGGAAGTCTATGGTGAAGGGGTGGCGGACTGGACGGCGGCACATGGCAGCACTTATTGCGACCGCGTCGAAAGGGTCGGCGAAACCGTGTTCTGCTATACCCGCAACAGCGAGGCGCTGGTGCAGCAATTGCGCAACCGGACCGACCTGCGCTATCTGAACCGCCCGGCCAGCCTGGAAGATGTGTTTCTCAAGCTGACCGGGCGCGACTTGCGCGATTAGCTGTGAAGAAGAAGGAGAAGAAATCATGAGAATTTTGCGGGAATTCAAGGAATTTGCGGTCAAGGGCAACGTGGTTGACCTCGCTATCGGCATCATCATCGGCGCGGCATTCGGCAAGATCGTCACGTCCTTCGTCAACGACATCCTGATGCCGCCGATCGGCAAGCTGCTGGGCGGTTTCGACTTCAGCAACCTGTTCATCAACCTTTCGGACAAATCGGTGACCACCTTGGCGGAGGCCAAGGCCGCGGGGATCGCGACGATCAATTACGGCCTGTTCCTCAACACCCTGATTGATTTCACCATCGTCGCCGCCGCCGTTTTCATCCTGGTGCGCCAGATCAACCGCCTCAAAGCAGAGGAACCCGCCGCTGCACCGGCGACCAAGGAGTGCCCTTATTGCCTCAACGCCATTCCGGTCAAGGCTACCCGTTGCGGCCACTGCACCTCGGAATTGAAATGAAGCGGCTGCCATGACCGGATTCTGGGCTCTGCCCACCCTGAGCCTGCGCTTCATCCCGGTATGGCGGCGCAATTTCCTGGTATGGCGCAAGCTCGCCATCCCCTCCATCCTCGGCAATCTGGCCGACCCGGCCTTTTACATGCTGGGCTTGGGCTACGGCTTGGGCGGCCTGCTGCCCGAAGTGGGCGGCGTGCCCTACATGACCTTCCTCGCAGCCGGCACGGTGTGCTACAGCACCATGAACAGCGCCACTTTCGAGGTGCTCTACTCGGGCTTCTCGCGCATGCACGTGCAGAAAACCTGGGAGGCCATCCTCAACACACCGCTGACCCTGGACGACGTGCTGCTCGCCGAACTGCTCTGGGCCACCAGCAAGAGCCTGCTCTCCGGCCTCGCGATCCTGGTCATCGTCTGGGCGCTGGGCCTGGCGGGTTTCGGCCAGACCCTGTGGCTGATCCCGCTGATCATCCTGATCGGCTTCTGCTTCGCCGGCATGGGGCTGGTAATGAACGCGCTTTCGCCCAACTACGATTTCTTCATGTACTACTTCACCCTGGTGATCACGCCGATGGTGCTGCTGTGCGGGGTGTTCTACCCGGTCGACCAGCTGCCGCCATGGCTACAGACGGTATCAGTCTGGCTGCCGCTGACCCATGCCATCGCACTGGCCCGCCCGCTGGTGCAAGGCGGTGCACCGCAGCAAGTGCTCGCTCACGTTCTGGCGCTGCTCGCCTATGGCGGCGTCGGCTTTTATATCGCGCTGGTGCTGACCCGGCGCAGACTACTGAAATGAAAAACCCTGAAACGCAAAGACGCGAAGGCGCAAAGAAAAGCAACATAAGAACTAATGGTTGCTCACCTTCCGGGTTACTGGCTGACGCTCAAATCTCAATGATTCCCTTCGCGTTCTTTGCGCCTTTGCGGTTCATCTGCTTTTTCTAGGATATTGCAATGGAAACCACCCAACATTTTTTCGCCCCCTGCCCGCGCGGCCTGGAAGCCCCATTGGCGGCCGAGCTGGAAAAGCTCGGCGCAGCCGCCATTGAACCCACCGACGGTGGCGTCGGCTTTGCCGGCGACCTGGCGCTATGCTATCGCGTCAACCTGTGGAGCCGTGTCGCCAGCCGCGTCCTGTGGCGACTGGCAGAGCAGTCCTACCGCAGCGAGGAAGACATCTACCGCGCCGCGCTGGCCCTGTCCTGGCCGAGCTATTTCAATGTTGAACAGACCTTCCGCGTCAAGGTCAGCGCGATTCGGTGCCCGCTGCGCAGCCTGGATTTCGTCACCCTGAAAATCAAGGACGCCGTCTGCGACAAGTTCCGCACCGCAGGCGGCGAACGGCCGAGCATCGACACCGCCGCGCCGGACATGCGGGTATACGCCTTCCTCACCGCAGACCGGGTGTCGCTTTACCTCGATACCTCGGGCGAGGCGCTGTTCAAGCGCGGCTACCGCAAGGAGCAGGGCGAAGCGCCGCTGCGCGAAAATCTGGCAGCGGGGATCTTGCATCTCGCCGGCTGGCAACCGGGGATGCCACTGCTCGACCCGATGTGCGGCAGCGGCACCTTCCTCATCGAGGCCGCCCAGATGGCGCTCAACATCGCGCCCGGCGCGGAACGCTGGTTCGCTTTCGAGCACATGAAAAATTTCGACCCTACGACATGGGATGCGATTTACCAGGAAGCCGCTGCGGCAGAACTGCCGAAAACACCATTACCTATCTACGGCAGCGACGTTTCCAGCACCGTGCTGATGGCGGCGCGCGCCAACCTGGCGGCCGCCGGACTGGAGGAAGTGGTGACCTTGAAGCAGATCAACATGCTCGACGTCACGCCGCCCGCGCCGACCGGCGTACTGGTCACCAACCCGCCCTACGCAGTGCGCATCGGCGAACAGGAAGAAATGGCGCAGCTTTACCCCAAGATCGGCGACCTGCTCAAGCAGAAATTCGGCGGCTGGCGCGCCTGCTTCCTCAGCGCGGACATGCGCCTTGCCAAACTGATCCGGCTTTCCGTGTCGCGCCGCATTCCGCTTTTCAACGGCGCACTGGATTGCCGCCTATTCGTGTACGACATGGTGGCCGGATCGAACCGCAAAATGAAAAAAGAGACCGGGCCGGATGGAGCCGAGCCGGTTTCCGTGCCACAATAGTCGAAGACTATTCAGAAAGGCACACCATGTTGACCCCACCTCCAAAACTGACCCCCGACCTCGTGGCGGAACTGAACTTCCTCGCCCACTTCGATCTCGACACCATGCAGGAAGGCATCAAGGTACACAAAGACGCCGAGCCCTCGGTGATCGCCGCAGTGCAGCGGCTGCATGACAAGAAACTGGTAACCCTGGCCGACGGCGGCTACCTCACCGCTCTCGGCCGCGAAGTGGCGGAAGCGCTCCAGGCGACGCTGACCATTCTCACCGCAAAATAGCCGATGACGCCGCAGATCAGTGAACTGATCGAGCGGATCAGGGGGCTCGAGGAAGAACTTGAACTAGAGCTCGCCAAAAAGCGGGACGAGCTGCGCTTCAGCCTGGAAAACCGCAAGGCTCTTTTCGAAAATGAAGTCCTGCTGAAGTACAAGCAGCTCAGGATCAGCCTGCTGCGCTACGTCCTGCATGCGAAACCGCGCCATATCCTCACCGCACCGATTATCTACTCAATGTTTTTCCCACTGCTGCTGCTGGATGCCTTCGTCTTTCTGTACCAGCTCATCTGTTTCCCGATTTACGGCATCTCCAAGGTCAGGCGTCGTGACTACCTGATCTTCGACCATCAGGACCTCGCCTACCTGAACATCCTCGAGAAGATCAACTGCGCCTATTGCTCCTACGCCAATGGCCTCATGTCCTACATCAAGGAAATCGTGGCGCGGACGGAGCAGTACTGGTGCCCGATCAAGCACGCCCGGCGAATACTGCAGGCCCATTCGCGCTACAGCCGCTTCACCGATTACGGCGATGGGGCCGCCTATCGCAACGAACTGAAAAACATCCGCTGCGATTTCGGCAGCAACGAAAAGGAAGAAAAAGGATGATCAAGCACATCGTCATGTGGCGGCTCAGGGAGGAAGCCGGCGACAAGGCTGCCAACGCGCTGGAGCTGAAGCGCCAGCTGGAAAGCCTCAACGGCCGAATCCCCGGCCTGCTCAAGCTGGAAGTCGGCATCGATTTCAGCAAGGAAGGCGAGTCCTCCGACGTGGTGCTGTACTCCGAATTCGAGAGCAATGCCGCACTGCAGGCCTACCAGGTGCATCCTGCGCACAACGAAGTCATCCCCTTTGTGAAAGCGGTCCGCGGCGAGCGCCGGGTGGTCGATTATGAAGCCTGAGTCCACCGATCAATCCAACCAAGGAACCCCAATGACCCCCCGCAATACTGGAAGAAAAATCGCCTTCGGCTTCGCCGTCGCCTCCTTCGTCAGCATGGTCGTGAGCCTGGCGATCCTCATCTACTTGCTGGCAACACGCGGCAGCGGCGATGTCGTCACTGCCAGCATGTTCGCCACCACCTTGTTCTTCCTCAGCTGCGGCATCGTGCTCTACCTGATGAGCAAGCCGCCACGCTACAAGCTGGAACCGTGGGACAGCGTTGACCCGTCCGAATAAATCCGTTCCCGCCATGGCCGCACTTTGGGTCCTGGTCTATTTCGCCACCCTGATCTGGTCGGGCACCCACCCCAAGGACGCCCTCACCTGGCTGCTCGAAGTCCTGCCGGCAATGATCGCCTTCGTGCTGCTGGCGGCCACGCGCCGCCGCTTCCCCTTAACGCCGCTGGCCTATTTCCTGATCCTGATTCACGGCCTGATCCTGATGGTCGGCGGGCATTACACCTATGCCGAAGTGCCCCTGCTCGACCCGCTCGGAGATTATTTTGGCTGGCAGCGCAACAATTACGACAAGCTCGGCCATCTCGCCCAGGGCTTCGTCCCGGCCATCGTGGCGCGGGAGATCCTGCTGCGCAACGCCGTGGTCGCATCGGGGAAATGGCTGTTCTTCATCGTCGTCTGCATCTGCCTGGCAATCAGTGCATTTTACGAATTGGTCGAGTGGTGGGTGGCGCTGGCGTCGGAGCAGGCAGCCGAAGCCTTCCTCGGTACCCAGGGCTACGTCTGGGACACCCAGTCGGACATGGCTTATGCGCTGCTCGGCACCATCGCCGCGCTGGCTTTACTGAGCAGGATGCACGACCGGCAAATCAGGAAACTATCCAAAGAAACATCTGAATGAAGCGCTGCAGCTGGATCAAACCTTCCGTGCGACAATCGTCGCAAACACCTTCTCGGTATTGTCCGGCGCGGAAAAGCTCTGGTAGTTTAATTCCAGCACTTTCCAGCCCGCGAAGAGGTACATGAGTTCATCCCGGCCAAACAGATAATAGTGGTCCGGCTGGAACATGCCGAGATAAGTCGTGCCTTCGATCAGGACGTTGATCACAGCGCATCCGCCGGGCTTCACGTGCCGCTGGATTTCCTCGAGCAGCTCCAGTGCCCGCGCCCGGTCGAAGAACATCAGCAGCCCGATCGCCGCGATGGAATCGAACGACCCGTCGATTGAGTAGTTTCCCAGATCGGCCTGAACCCCTTGCAGTGCCAGCTTCTCCTGTTCTGCAACCCGCTGGATATGCGCAACCGCAGTCGGACTGGCATCGACCGCCACCACGGAGGCGCCACGCCGCGCCGCCTCGACGCTCAAATTGCCCAGCCCGCAACCCAGATCCAGCACGCTGCCCGTCAAATGCGGCAGCACCGCCGCCTCGAACGGGTTGAGGGCAAAGCTCTGCTCGCTGACCTGTTTCTGGAACTGCTTGTCGAAAAAATCAACGGGATGGTTGGCGTCCATGCAGGCTCCTTCTTAATTGTTTTCTTTCATGGTCATGCCGGCCTCTTTCGCCTGCCGGTCGGCATGGTAGCTCGAGCGCACCATCGGCCCACAGGCGGCGTTGGAAAAACCCATTTCTTCAGCTGCGGCAGCGTAGCGATCGAACTGGGCCGGCTCGACGAATCGCATCACCGGCAGGTGGTGCCGGGTCGGCTGCAAATACTGGCCGATGGTCAGCATCTCCACGCCATGGGCGCGCAGGTCGCGCATCACTGCCAGAATTTCCTCATCGGTTTCACCTATCCCCACCATCAGGCCGGACTTGGTGGGGATGTGCGGGTAGCGCCGCCGGAATTCCTGCAGCAGCTTCAACGAGTGGACGTAGTCGGCGCCGGGGCGGGCCTGCTTGTAAAGACGCGGCACGGTTTCCAGGTTGTGGTTGAGGACGTCGGGCAGGTCAGCCGCCAGCGCATCCAGCGCGACGTCCAGCCGGCCGCGAAAATCCGGCACCAGGGTTTCGATGCGGGTGTGCGGAGACTGCTCGCGGGTGGCGCGAATGCAGGCGGCGAAGTGGCTGGCGCCGCCGTCGCGCAGGTCGTCGCGGTCGACGCTGGTGATCACCACGTAATTCAGGCCCATCACCGCAACCGAGTTGCCGATCTGCGCAGGCTCCTCAACTTCGGGCGGCAGCGGCGTGCCATGGGCGACGTCGCAGAACGGGCAACGGCGCGTGCACAGGTCGCCCAGGATCATGAAGGTAGCGGTGCCGTGGCTGAAGCATTCGCCGATGTTGGGGCAGGACGCTTCCTCGCACACGGTGTGCAGGTTGCGGCTGCGCAGGATCTGTTTGATCTCCTGGTATTTGGCCGAGGTCGGCGCCTGGGCTCGGATCCAGCTCGGCTTGCGCAGCGGCTCGGAAGGGATGATCTTGATCGGGATGCGCGCGGTTTTCGCAGCGCCTGTTTGTCTGTTTTCAGCCATTTTCATTCCTAAGCCGGCCAAGCCGGAACCCAAAAAATATTTACCGCAGAGGCGCGGAGGCGCAGAGGTTTCGCTGAGAAAGGCTGGGCTTTCCTGGTTTCCCCTTGCATTGTTTTTCTCAGCGCCTCTGCGCCTCCGCGGTTAAAGATCTTGTTTCAATTTCTCAATTAATTTTTTGCCGACAACCTCAAGATTATCGGTGATGCCGACATCGCGGCACTGCGTCACCGCCAGCCCTTCGTAACCGCAGGGGTTGATCGCCGCGTACGGGGACAGATACATGTCCACGTTCAGGCACAGTCCGTGGTAACAGCAGCCGTTCTTGATGCGCAGCCCAAGCGCGGCGATCTTGGCTTTGCCGACATAGACACCCGGCGCCTTGTCGCGCCGCTCGGCCCTGGTTTCATATCCCGCCAGCAGGTCGATCACCGCTTGCTCCAAGCGCCGCACCAGCTCCTTGACGCCGATATTGCGCCGCTTCAAATCCAGCAGCAGGTAGACGACGATCTGCCCCGGCCCATGGTAGGTGATCTGGCCGCCGCGGTCGATCTTCACGACCGGGATATCGGTGGCGCGCAGCAGGTGCTCCGGCTTGCCCGCCAAGCCCAGAGTATAGACCGGCGGATGCTCAAGCAGCCATAGTTCATCGGGCGTATCCGGCCCGCGTGTGGCGGTGAAATCCTGCATCGCTTGCCAGGTCGGCAGGTATTCGACCAGACCCAGATGCCTGGTGATGGGTAATGGGTGATGGGTAATGGGTGAAGCGCGCCTCGCCACCGGTTTGTTTTCCACCCATTCCTCATCACCCATCACCCTTCACCCCCTACAGCGCCATCGACACCATCGGGTGGCCGCTGATCTCGCGATACAGGTCGTCGAGCTGGACCTGAGAAACAGCGGTAATGGTGCAGGTCAGGGAAACGTACTTGCCGCTACTGCTTGCCTTCATTTCCACGCTCGCGGCGACGAAATCCGGCGCGTGGCGCAGCACGATTTCCAGCATGGCATCGGCGAAACCCTCTCTCGCTTCGCCCATGATCTTGATCGGGAAGGCGCAGGGGAATTCGAGCAGGGTGGTGCGTTCTTCGGTCATGCCGCCCCCTCATCAATCATCATGCCAATTTTGACTTTCTCGCGTCGATGGCTGGCGTCAATCGCGGTCGGTCGCATCCAGCCTGCGGCCGGAACCTGCTTCCTGCTCATGCCGCTGCCCTCATCACGGTGTTCTTGTAATCCTGGTAAAGGTGGTACATCTGGCGGAACAGCGGACCCGGCTTGCCATCCGCGACGGGCTTGCCGTCCAGGTGGGTGATCGCCAGGACTTCCTTGGTCGAGGAGGTGAGCCACAGCTCCTGCGCCGTCCTCACTTCATGCTCACTAATGCGTCGCACCTCGATTTTGAGGGATGCGGCGGCAGCGAGTTCCAGGATCACGTCGTAGGTGATGCCGGGCAGCATCAGGTTGTCTTTCGGCGGAGCCAGCAGGACATCGTCGCGCACCACGAAGATGTTGCTGGCGGCGCCCTCGGTCAGGAAGCCGTCGCGCAGCAGCAGGGTTTCGGCCGCACCCGCATCTACCGCCAACTGGCGCAGCAATACGTTGGGCAGCAGGGCTATCGCCTTGATGTCGCAGCGCAGCCAGCGGTTGTCCGCCGCGCTCACCACGGCAATGCCGCTTTCCACCAGTTCAGGCGTCGAGGTCACCAGCGGGTTGCTCATCATGAACACCGTCGGCGCCACGCCCGTCGGGAAGGCGTGGTCGCGCTTGGCCACGCCGCGGGTGATATGCAGGTAAACCGACTGGTCCTCGTCCTGGTTGCGCTCGACCAGTTCGCCGATCAGGCGCACCCATTCCTCCTCGCTCAGGGGGTTGCTCAGCCGGATGCCGTCCAGGCTGTGCTGCAGGCGCTTCAGATGCTCGGGCAGTCGGAACGGGCGGCGCGAGTAGACCGGGATCACCTCGTAGACGCCGTCGCCGAAGATGAAACCGCGATCGAGCACCGGCACGCGGGCCTCTTCGATCGGCATGAACCGGCCGTTGAGGTAGATCATTTGAACCACAGCTTCACGCCATCCCAGCCGCGCTTGAAGAAGTTCGCCCTGGCCACACCTTCCAGCGCCACCAGCGGGTATTCGGCATAGGGTTTGTCGTCCAGCGTCAAACGGATGGTGCCGACTTGCTGACCCGCCGGAAGTGGCGCCAGCAAGGGCTGCTTGCTGACCAGCGAGGCCTTGAGGCGTGCATATTGGCCCTTAGGCAGCGAGACGTAGAAATCCTGGGCAACGCCGGCCTTGAGGATGTTTTCGCTGCCTTTCCACACCGGCAGGGTGGCAACAACCTGGCCCTTCTGGTACAAATGGTGGGTGTCGAAATTCTGGAAACCGTAATTCAGCAGTTTCTGGCTCTCGCTGGCACGCATGCTTTCCGAAGTCGTGCCCAGCACTACTGAAAGCAGCCGCCTCGAATCGCGTTTGGCCGAGGCGATCAGGCAAAAGCCGGCGGATTCGGTATGTCCGGTTTTCATGCCGTCGACGGTGGGATCCTGCCACAGCAGGCGGTTGCGGTTGGCCTGGGTGATGTTGTTGTACTTGTATTCCTTCAGCGAATAGAGCGGATAGTATTCGGGGAAATCGCGAATGATCGCCCGTGCCAGCAGGCTTAAATCCCGGGCTGTGGTGTAGTGCTGCGGGTGAGGCAGGCCGGTGGAGTTCATGAAGTGGGTGTTTTTCATGCCCATACGCTGGGCTTCCAGATTCATGCGACGAGCAAACTCTTCTTCGCTGCCGGCGATCCCCTCAGCCAAGGTGATGCAGGCATCGTTGCCGGATTGCACGATCATGCCGCGAATCAGATCGTCCACGGCAACAGGCGTGTTCGGCTGAATGAACATGCGCGACCCCTCGGCGCGCCAGGCCCGCTCCGACACCGGCAACGCCTGGGTGCCTGTGATCACTCCCTGGCGCAGGGCGGCAAAAGTCAGGTAGGCCGTCATCAGCTTGGTGAGCGAAGCCGGCTCCACCCGTTCGTCCCCGCCCCGCTGCTGTAAGGTCTGGCCACTGGATAAGTCCACCAGAATGTAACTTCTGGCAGCGATGTCCGGCGCGGGAGGCGGAGAAATGGCGGGGGGCGCCGCAAACACCGGGAGCGCGGCAAACAACAAGGCTAGAGTGAGGAATTTTTTCATCATGAATAAACCGTTTGATAATTAGCGGGTGGTCAACACTGTTTTGATGTTGAGCGAATTTTTAATCTCGGCGGCAAGCTGGCTGGCTTCAGCCAGGGTCTGAAAAGGCCCGGCGCGCACCCGGAACAGCCCGCCTGACGTGTAGATTTGCAGCTTGTCGGCCAGATGGGCCAGCTCAACCTTGAGCCTGCCACGGAAATGCTCGGCTTTTTCCTGCGCGCCGAACGCACCGAGCTGGATATAGTGGCCGCTACTCGCAACCGATTCCACACGGGTTTTAGTCTGTAGTGGATCGGAATCCCCTAGTGGGGCAACCGGTTGCAAAGGCGCCTCCTGCACTGCGACAACGGATCCCTTGTCGGCCAGCGGAGCGGCGATCGGGGCTTCTGCCGGTTTTGCTGCGGCAGCGTAATTGGCTGGGTCGATCGCCTGCACCTTAACCCGGGTACTGCCGCCGGCGAGCACGCCCAGCTTGTAGGCCGCGGTATAAGACAAATCGATCAGGCGGTCGCTAAGGAACGGGCCGCGGTCATTGACCCGCACCACCACCGACTTGTTGTTCTTCAGGTTGGTGACGCGCGCATAGCTTGGAATGGCCAGGGTGGGATGCGCCGCGGTCATGCCGTACATGTCGTAGACCTCTCCGATCGAGGTTTTCTGGCCGTGGTAACGCCGGCCATACCACGAAGCCACACCGGTTTCCGTATAGGGCTTGAAGCGGGTGTCGGGCGTAAAGGTCTGGCCCAGAACGACGTAAGGCCGGTTGGCGAACTTGTGCAGCGGCTCGACTTTCGGTTCGGCATCGGGAATGGCGTCGAGATTGGCGGGCGGGTTGTCGCCAGGACCATCATTGAGGTAATAGCCGCCACCCTTTTTGGTCACCACGGCCGGTTTTCCCGGCTTGGCGACAACCGGTGCATCCTGCCGTGGCGCGACGCTGCCGCAGCCGGCCAGAAGGGCGAGGAGTGAAACAAGCAAAATCCAGCGGGACGATTTCATTATGACTGCACCAGTTTCCGGTGGGTTTGAATACTCATCAAAATACCAAATCCAACCAGCAGTGTCACCATGGAGGTCCCGCCGTAGCTGATCAGTGGCAGCGGCACGCCGACCACGGGCAGGATGCCGCTCACCATGCCGATGTTGACGAAGGCATAGGTGAAGAAAGTCAGCGTAATGCTGCCCGCCAGAAGGCGGCTGAACAGGGTCGGCGCCTTGGCGGCAATCACCAGGCCGCGGCCGATTACCAGGACGTACAACGCCAGCAGGATAAGGTTGCCGGCCATGCCGAATTCCTCGGCATAAACGGCAAAAATGAAGTCCGTAGTGCGCTCCGGCAGGAAATCGAGATGAGCCTGCGTTCCGTTGAACCAGCCCTTGCCGAAAATCCCGCCCGACCCTAATGCAATGCTCGACTGGATAATGTGATAACCCGTGCCGAGCGGGTCCTGAGAAGGATCGATCAGAGTCAAGATACGCTGGCGCTGATAGTCGTGCATCAGCGACCACAAAATCGGTGCGCTCGCCGCTCCCATTGCTACCAGCCCAAGTATAATGCGCCAACTCAGGCCGGCCAGAAACAGCACATAGAAGCCGGAGGCGGAGATCAACAAGGCCGTGCCGAGATCCGGCTGTTTCACGATCAGTCCTACCGGCACCACCAGCATCAGGACGGCGACGCCGAAATCCTTGAGGTTGAGGGTTTTTTCGCGCCGGTCCAGGTACCAGGCGAGCATCAGCGGCACGGCCAGTTTCATCATCTCCGAGGGCTGGATGCGGATACCGATATTCAGCCAGCGCCGGGCGCCGTGACTGACGTCTCCGAACAGCGCCACGCCAACCAGCAGCAGCAAGCCCAGGCCATAAACCGGCAGCGCCGCGCGCGCAATGTGCTGCGGCGACACATTGGCGACGACCCACATCGCCACCAGCGCCACCAGCATATTGAGCATCTGGCCGGTGGTCTTGCCAAGGTCCTGGCCGGTGGCGCTGTACAGCACGGTCAGGCCAATTAGCATCAGCATCAGCATAAAGCTCAACAGCAGGCTGTCGATATGCGCAGTCAGCCACAACCAGATACGCCGCAGGTCGATTTTAATCATGTTCCTCCTCTGGCGCCTCGACTGGCAGCGCTGACGGCGGCGCCTTGCCAAGCAGGAAATAGTCCAACACTATTCGGGCGATAGGCCCTGCGATCGAGCCGCCGTGACCGCCGTTTTCCACCAGGATCGCCATGGCAATTTTAGGATCGTCGGCCGGGGCGTAAGCGATGAATAGGGCGTGGTCGCGATTGCGCTCCGACACCCGGCTTTCCACATACTTCTCGGTCTGCTTGATGGCGATCACCTGGGCCGTGCCGGTCTTGCCGGCAGTCAGGTAGGGAGCGCCCGCGCCGACGCGCGCCGCCGTACCGCCCGGCTGGGTGACGGCAATCATCGCTTTCTTCAACAGTTCCAGGTTCTCAGGCTTCAAGGCCAGGGTGGCAACAGGCTTGGCAGCAGGCACCGTCCGTACTTGGTTGGTGCCGGCATCGAGAATCGAGCGCACCAGGTGCGGACGGATAACGGTGCCGTTATTGGCCAATACCGCCGTGGCAAAGGCCAGTTGCAGGGGGGTGGCCAGGTTATAGCCCTGGCCAATGCCGACGCTGATGGTGTCGCCAGAGTACCATTTCTGCTTGTAGCGCTTCATCTTCCACTCGCGCGAGGGTAGCAGGCCGGTGGTTTCACCCTCGATGTCGATGCCGGTCTTCTTTCCGAAGCCGAACTGACCGATGAAGTTGAAGATGTTGTCTGGCCCCAGATCGTTGGCCAGGCCATAGTAGTAAGTGTCACAGGAAATTACGATGGATTTGTGTAAATCCACCGAGCCGTGCCCGCCCACCTTCCAGTCCCTATAACGATGGGCGTTGCCGGGCAGAGTAAAAAAACCCGGGTCGGAGATGGAGTATGAAGGCGTGCGTTTGCCCAGTTCCAGCCCAGCCAGCGCCATGAACGGCTTGAAGGTCGAACCCGGCGGGTACTGCCCACGCAAGGCGCGGTTGTTGAGCGGCTTGTCGAGGGAGTTGTTGAGGGCATCCCAGTTAACCGGATCGATACCATCGATAAACAGGTTGGGGTCGAACCCGGGCTTGCTGATAAAGGCCAGCACCTCGCCGCTCTTCGGGTCGATTGCCACCAGTGCGCCGCGGTACTGTGCGAACGCCTTCTCAGCCACTTCCTGCAAGCGGCTATCGAGCGTGAGGGTCAAGTCGCTCCCTGAAACCGGCGCGCGCCGGCTCAAAGTGCGAATCGCGCGACCGCCGGCGTCGGTTTCCACCTGCTCGAAGCCGGTGACGCCATGCAACTGCTTTTCGTAACTCTGCTCGATGCCGAGCTTGCCGATGTGGTCGCTACCGCGATAATTCGCCATATCTTCCGAGGCTTCCAGCCGATCGAGGTCGGCTTCGTTGATGCGCCCGATATGTCCAATGGCGTGGGAAGCCAGCTCCCCCTTGGGGTAATGGCGGAACAGCCGTGCCTTGATGTCCACGCCGGGAAAGCGGAAGCGGTTGGCAGTAAAGCGGGCAACCTCGATATCGTTCAGACGGGCGCGAATCGGCAGACTCTCAAAATTGCGGCTTTCCTCAATCAGCTTCCTGAAGCGCTTGCGATCGCGCGGCTGGATGTCGACCAGCATTGCCAGCCCGTTGATCGTCGCCTCCAGATCCTTGATTTTGCTCGGCGTGATCTCCAGGGTGTAGGCAGAATAATTATGCGCCAGAACGATGCCGTTGCGGTCGAGGATCAAGCCGCGATTGGGAGCGACGGGAACGATGGAAATACGGTTATTTTCAGCCAGGGTGTGGAAATATTCATGCTGCACCACCTGCAGGAAAAAGAAGCGCGCCACCAGCAGCGTAAACAACAGTACGGCGCCAGCCGCAGCAACGCCAAGCCGCCACCTGAAATAATACAGCTCCCTCTGATGGTTTCTGAGCTCGGTCGGGCGTTTCACTTGTGACCTGCGGAATACACCGAATCAGCACCCGGTTTGCCGCGCTGAGGAAGCAGAAATAGCAGGCTCAAAGCCGGCCACAGCATCGCACCGGTGAGGCCGGGAAGAAAATAACCGGCGCCGGGGAAAACGGCGCCGCCGAACAGCCGAATGATCAACATCGTGGCCTGCAACAGCAGCAGCAGCAGCAGCACGTGAGACGCCTGCTGCCACAGGGTGAAGCGCTGAATACGCCGATGCAGCATGATCGCAACATAGACGCCAAGGATGTAAGCAAAAGCATGCTGCCCCAAAATCACGCCATCACCGACATCCATCAGCAGTCCGGCGATCCAGGCCGCGGCAAACCCCAATTTTCGCGGTTCACGGATAGCCCAGAACAGGAGGGCCAGGGCGACAAAATCCGGACGAAACAACAGTGCCAGCCCATACCAGGGCAACAGATTGAGCAGTAACCCGCTCAGCAGCGTAAGCAAGATAAATTTTCTGCTGGCGGGTTTGAGCAGCTCCGGCGCTCCGGGGTAATGCATATCGTTAGCCCCTCTTCTTTTTCAAAACCGGCCCCTTGCCATCGCTTGTTCCCACAGCAGCGGGGTTGGCGGGCCCAGGCTTCTGAAACCGCCGCACTTCGCCGATCAGAATTAAAAGCTGCTTGTGGCGGTTCACGCCTGCGCTCGGCATGCACGTAATCTTGGCGAAAGACGCATTGCGCTCGATTTTCGATACCACCGCCACCGGCAACCCGGCAGGATAAACACCATCGATACCGGAGGTAACCAGGATGTCGCCGTTCTGGATATCTGCATTGGCCGCCATGAAAGGCAGCTCCAGCGCACCATCCTGGCCATGGCCGAAAGCGATGGCACGAGCGCCATTGCGAACGATTTCAACAGGAATTGCCTGGTCCTTGTCGGTGAGCGGGGTGATTTCGCTGCTGAATGGATAGACCTGGGTGACCTGGCCGATCACGCCAATATCGTCGAGTGCCGGCTGGCCAGCCTGGACTTTATGGTTCGAGCCTTTGTCCACGGTAATTTTCTGGGAAAACGGATCGCGTCCGGCATAGATGATTTCAGCCACCACCACGCTTTCACCGCGCTGCTGCTGAACACCGAGGATTTTTCGGAGATGAACATTTTCCGCTTGCATCGCTTGCATACGCTGCAACTGTGCCGCCTGCACCAACTGCCGCTGCCGGTGCATGGCATTCTCGTTTTGCAGGCGCGCCTGAGTAACGAAAAAGTTGCCGGTCCGGTCGAGAAGTTCAGCGGGGGTCATGGCCAGACGCTGCAGAGGAGCAACCGCAACCGAAATCAATTGGCGCAGGGAATCCAGTGCGTTCAAACGAGCATCCAACACCATGAGCACCAGGGAAATCAAGGCGAAAAAGACGAAACGCGTCAGTGGGCTGGGCCCGTGCTTGAAAAAGGGCGGCGCCTGGTGATCCATTCAGCCTGTAGGGTGGGCACGTTTTTGTGCCCACGCGGCCAAAGAAGTTATTTCCGCGTGGGCACAAAAACGTGCCCACCCTACATGCTTAATCATTCGTGAAGACGCCACCCAACTTGTCCATTTCCTCGAGCGCCCGGCCGCTGCCGCGCACCACGCAGGTGAGCGGGTCTTCGGCGACGATCACCGGCAGCCCGGTCTCTTCCATCAACAGACGATCCAGGTCGCGCAGGAGCGCGCCGCCGCCGGTCAGAACCATGCCCTTTTCGGCGATGTCCGCGCCCAGCTCCGGCGGGGTTTGCTCCAGAGCCGACTTGACCGCACTGACGATGCTGTTGAGCGGGTCGGTCAGGGCTTCGAGGATTTCGTTGCTGGAAATAGTGAAGCTGCGCGGGATGCCTTCGGCAAGATTGCGCCCTTTTACTTCCATTTCGCGCACTTCGCTGCCGGGGAAGGCGGAGCCGATCTCTTTCTTGATTTTCTCGGCCGTGGCTTCGCCGATCAGCATGCCGTAGTTGCGGCGGATGTAGTTGATGATGGCTTCGTCGAACTTGTCGCCACCGACCCGTATCGATGTGGCATAGACGATGCCGCCGAGAGAGATCACGCCGACCTCGGTGGTACCGCCGCCGATATCCACCACCATCGAGCCGGTCGCCTCCGCCACGGGCAGATCGGCGCCGATCGCCGCCGCCATCGGCTCCTCGATCAGGTATACCTGACGCGCGCCCGCGCCGATCGCGGATTCGCGGATGGCGCGCCGCTCCACCTGAGTCGACCCGCAGGGCACGCAGATGATGATGCGCGGGCTGGGAGAGAGCATGCGCGAATCATGGATTTTCTTGATGAAGTACTTGAGCATCTGCTCGGTGATGGTGAAGTCGGCAATCACGCCGTCTTTCATCGGGCGGATCGCGGTGATGTTGCCCGGCGTGCGGCCCAGCATCTGCTTCGCCTCCATGCCCACCGCCTGGATGGTTTTTTTCGAAGAAGGCCCGCCTTCCTGGCGAATCGCCACCACCGAGGGCTCGTCCAGCACGATACCTTTGCCACGCACGAAAATCAGGGTGTTGGCGGTACCCAGATCGATGGCCAGGTCGTTGGAAAAATATCCGCGTAAGAATCCAAACATCATTGCTTAATTCCAGTGAATGAGGTGCGTCGGTTAAATGAAACATGATACCATTTTATGCGTAACGCTTTGAAGTTCTCCGGGTGAATTTTATGTCATTGAATCTGGCCGATGTAAAGCGCATTGCCCATCTTGCCCGCATTGCGGTGGAAGAGGACGAAATGCCGGGCTATTTGCAGCAACTCTCCAACATCCTCAGCCTGGTCGAGGAAATGCAGGCCGTCGATACTACCGGCGTCGAGCCGATGGCGCACGCCCAGGACGTGGTGCTCCGCCTGCGCAGCGACGTTGCCACGGAAACCGACCGCCGCGCCGCCTACCAGGCCGTCGCGCCGCAAGTCGAAGCCGGCCTCTATCTGGTCCCCAAAGTCATTGAGTGATGGGTGACGGGGAATGAGTGATGAGGGGCGTTCCCCATCACCCATTCCCCTACCCGTTACTGGAATTAAAGAAAATGATCAACACATCGCTAAAAGAACTCTCGGCCCAGTTGGCCGCAAAGAAGATCTCCAGCGTCGAACTGACGCAGACTTTCCTCGATCGCATCAGGGAGCTAAACCCCAAACTCAACGCCTTCATCACTATAGACGAAAACAAAAGTCTGGCGCAGGCCAAGGCCGCTGATGCATTGATCGCATCCGGCAAGGCCGGGCCGCTCACCGGCATTCCGGTGGCGCAGAAGGACATTTTCTGCGCCGAGGGCTGGCTCTCCACCTGCGGCTCGAAGATGCTGCACAATTTCGTCTCCCCTTATGACGCCCATGTGATCGAACAATTCAATCACGCCGGCGCGGTCAACCTGGGCAAGACCAACATGGACGAATTCGCCATGGGCTCGTCCAACGAAACCTCGTATTACGGCAAGGTGAAGAACCCTTGGGACCTCGACGCCGTCCCCGGCGGCAGCTCGGGCGGATCGGCTGCGGCAGTCGCTGCGCGGCTGTGCCCGGCCGCCACCGGCACCGACACCGGCGGCTCGATCCGCCAGCCCGCGGCGCTCACCGGCATCACCGGCATCAAGCCGACCTATGGCGTGGTGTCGCGCTACGGCATGATCGCCTTCGCCTCCTCGCTCGACCAGGGCGGGCCGATGGCGAAGAGCGCCGAGGATTGCGCGCTGCTGCTCAACGTGATGGCCGGCTTCGACGCGCGCGACTCGACCAGCCTGGAGCGGGAAAAAGAGGATTACGGCCGCGACCTGGAGCAGCCGCTCAAGGGGCTGCGCATCGGCCTGCCCAAGGAATACTTCGCCGCAGGGCTTGCCGCCGACGTGGCGCAAGCCATCGAAGCCGCCCTGGCGGAATACCGGAAGCTGGGTGCGCAAACCGTTGAGGTATCGCTTCCCAACAGCAAGCTGGCGGTGCCGGTGTATTATGTCCTCGCCCCCGCGGAAGCCTCCTCCAACCTCGCCCGCTTCGACGGCGTGCGCTACGGCTACCGCGCCCCGGAATACAGCGACCTGATGGATATGTACCAGAAGACCCGCTCCCAAGGCTTCGGTGCGGAAGTGAAACGGCGCATCATGATCGGCACCTATGTGCTGTCCGCCGGCTATTACGACGCCTATTACCTGAAAGCACAGAAGCTGCGCCGCCTGATCGCGCAGGACTTCACCAACGCCTTCGCACAGTGCGACATGATCATGGGACCCACCGCGCCGACCACCGCGTTCAACCTGGGCGAGAAAAGCGACGACCCGGTTTCGATGTACCTCTCCGACATCTACACCATCGCCGTCAACCTCGCCGGCCTGCCGGGCATGTCCGTGCCCGCCGGCTTCGGCGCCAACGGCAGGCCGGTCGGTTTGCAGATCATCGGCAACTATTTCAGCGAAGCGAAAATGCTCAACGTCGCGCACCAGTATCAGCTGGCGACCGACTGGCATTTGCGGATGCCGCAGGGGATTTGATGCTTTAAATTGAACCGCAGAGGCGCGGAGGCGCAGAGAAAAATCAAGAACATCTCAGCGCCTCCGCGCCTCTGCGGTAAAGAAGGGGTAACAACCATGCAGTGGGAAATCGTCATCGGGCTGGAAACGCATGCCCAGCTCAACACCCAATCAAAGATCTTCTCCGGTGCGGCCACCGCCTATGGTGCTGCGCCCAACACCCAGGCCTGTGCAGTGGACATCGCCCTGCCCGGCGTGCTGCCGGTGTTCAACCGTGCGGCGGCGGAAAAAGCGGTCAAGTTCGGCCTGTCCATCGGTGCACGGATCAATCGCAGGTCGGTGTTTGAACGCAAGAACTACTTCTACCCGGATTTGCCCAAAGGCTACCAGACCACCCAGCTTGAACTGCCCATTGTGGCCGAAGGAGGAACGCTGCAGATTCAGGTGGGCCCTTCGACAGGCTCGGGACAGGCCGCTTCGACGGGCTCAGGACAGGCTTACGAGAAAACCATACGCATCACCCGCGCCCACCTCGAGGAGGATGCCGGCAAATCGCTGCATGAGGACTTCCACGGCATGACCGGCATCGACCTCAATCGCGCCGGAACGCCGCTGATCGAGATCGTCACCGAGCCCGACCTGCGCAGCAGCGCCGAGGCGGTGGCTTATGCCAAGAAGCTGCATTCCCTGGTGCGCTGGATCGGCATTTGCGACGGCAACATGCAGGAAGGCTCGTTCCGCTGCGACGCCAACGTTTCGGTGCGGCCCATGGGAGTGGAAACGCTCGGCACCCGTTGCGAAATCAAGAACCTCAACTCCTTCAAGTTCATGGAAAAAGCCATCGACTATGAAGTTCGCCGGCAAATTGAGATTCTCGAGGACGGTGGCCGCATCGTCCAGGAAACCCGCCTCTACGACTCCGACCGGGACGAGACTCGCTCGATGCGCTCCAAGGAAGAGGCCAACGACTATCGCTACTTCCCCGACCCCGACCTGCTGCCGCTGGTGGTGGACGAGGCTTTCATCGACCAGGCCCGCGCCACCCTGCCGGAGCTGCCGCAGGCGATGCGCGAGCGCTTCATGAGCGAATTTGGGCTGCCCGCTTACGATGCCGGAATCCTGACCACATCGCGTGAACTGGCCGCTTATTTCGAGGATACGGTTAACGCCCTGGGTGGTGAAGCCAAGCTCAGCACCAACTGGATCATGGGCGACCTGTCCGCCCAGCTCAACAAAGAGGGGCTTGAGATCACAAATTCCCCAATCGCCGCCGGCCAACTCGCCGGACTGCTGAAGCGCATTGTGGACGGCACCATCTCGGGCAAGATCGCCAAGGAAGTGTTCGCCGCGATGTGGGCGGGCGAGGGCGATGCCGACGCCATCATCGAGGCCAAGGGTTTGAAGCAGGTTTCCGACAGCGGTGCGATCGAGAAGATCGTGGACGAGATCATCGCCGCCAACCCGGCACAGGTGGCCGAATACCGCAGCGGCAAGGAGAAGGTGTTCGGCTTCTTCGTCGGCCTGGCGATGAGGGCCTCAAAGGGAAAAGCCAACCCGGCGCAGCTCAACGAGATATTAAAGAAAAAGCTCGCCGGCTAAGGGCGCAGGTAAAAACGGCGATTAACCACGAATAGTTTAGAGACAATCATCGTGTCGCCAAACAGGTGAATCAGGTGTCCATGATAACTCCTGATTGTTCGTGAACATTCGTGTTTCATTCGTGTAAATTCGTGGTTAAAGCTTTTTCTGAGTTTATCCCTGTTCGGCGCAGCCCACGCAGCGATCCTTCCCCGCCAGCTTGGCTTGATACATGCGCTGATCCGCTATTTCCACCAGTTGCCTCCAATCCGTTGCGCGGTCCGCCAGATGTTCGGCGATGCCGAAGCTCGCGGTCAGCCGGCCGCCTTCTGGCCGCGACCCCAGTCCCCGCTCGCGCAGGCGGGCGACCGCCTTGGTCGCGGTTGCGCAATCGGCGTCGGGAAGGATGATGGCGAATTCCTCTCCGCCCCAGCGCAACAGGACATCGCCGGCGCGCAGGTTGGACCGGAGCGCCTCAGCTGCTGCATTCAGGGCACTGTCACCTGCGTCATGACCAAAACCATCGTTGATTGCCTTGAAATTGTCCAGATCGGCAAAAACAACCGACAAGGGCGCACCGCTCCGGGCCGCGATGTGAAACTGGATATCCATCAGCTCCTCCCCGCTGGCACGGGAAAAACAGCCGGTAAGCCCGTCATGACTCGCCTGCCCGACCAGCGATATCATGAAACTCAACTGGCTCATGCCGGCCAGGGCCGCCACCGCGGTGATCAGAAACAGCAGCCAGAATGCGCCCAGATGCGAACTCCAGCTCAGCATGCCCAGCTGCATGAGGGCGACCAGCGCCTCCGCCAAAAGCACCGGAAGCGCGAAAAGGGTGCTTTCCAATGCGGTGAGGGGAAATACGCTTAAACCCGCCACCATGACGAAGGGCAAGAAGGCGTAGCCGGCGGCGATGGCGGCCGCCGGCCCCACCAATTGAAAATGGGAAAGCAGGGGATGGGAGTAGATAAAAAACAGCGTCGGGATGCCGAACAACATCGCCAGCGCGCGGTAGGCATCGGCCATTTTGGTCGATTTTCCATAGGACAACGCCAGCAGGCCGAAAGCCAGGCTGGTGACGATCCGGCCGGCGGCCAGCATGATCGAGACGGGGTAGGTGAACACCAGCGCATCCACGACTATCCACAGCGGCGTGAGCAGGGCAAACAGCGCCGCCACTATGCGCACCCGGGAAATGATCATTTCTGCGCGCCGACGGGCCAGCAAGGGCGCATGGCCGGCGGGTAAAAGCAGGCTGCGTAATTCTTCCCGGGGAAAAGCACCGAGAAGGCGCCCCGCCGTCATTTGAAAAAATATCTCTAACTTTTGCATGTCAGGTTTTCTCCTTCATGTCCCTGCAACCCGGGACGCATATCCAACGCACCTGGCACGCAGGTACGTGCATAATTAAATCCACAGCTCCTCCAATATGTTTTTTTGACGGAGTGCGGTGCATCAGCGGCTTTAGTTACGGCCGTTGCGCTTAACACCGATAAAGCCGGCGTTAGCCTCCACTGAAACTTCGTTTTCAGGCCACTACCTCGAAATGCCTCACCAATACCCGTAATTCCTCGGCGGTTTTGGCCAGTTCTTCCGTGGCCTTCCACGCTTGCTGGGCGGCGGTGGCATTGCTCTCGATCAACCCTGAAATCTGCTCCATGTTCCTGGCCACCTCTTCGGTTGCCGCCGACTGCTGTTTGGCCGCGCTGGCGATGTGCTGGGACATGTCGGTGACCTTTTCGCTGGTGGCGGTGATCTGCCCCAGGCTCGCCCCGCTTTCCTTCATCAGGCCGATGCCTTCCTCCACCTCCCTGACCGCCTGATCCATCGTGGTTACTACCACTTGGGTGGCGCCCTGGATGTCGCTGACGGTCTTGGTGATATCGGTGGTGCTGTTGGCAGTGCGCTCGGCGAGCTTGCGCACCTCGTCGGCCACCACCGCGAAGCCGCACCCTTGTTCCCCGGCGCGGGCAGCCTCGATGGCGGCGTTGAGCGCCAGCAGGTTGGTCTGATCGGCGATTTCCTTGATGGTCAGGGTAATATCGCCGATGCGCTGGATCGCCTGACTGAGTTCGGCGATGGTGCCGCTGGATGCCTGGACGGCCGTGACCACCCGGCGGGTCGCGTCCAGGCTTTTCGCCATCTGGCCGGCGCTGTTCGCGACGATGGATTGCGAGGCGACTGCGGCGCGGGAGGTCTCGCCCGCGCTCTCGGCCACCTCCGTCACCGATTGGCTGACCTCTTCCATCGCCGCCGCCACTTCCTGGACGCGGTCGTGCTGATGGTCGGAATGCTCCACCACTTCTGACATTTGGGTATTGAGATGGTCGCAGCGCCGCTCGATCTCGGTGGAAGCCACCGTGATTTCGTCCAGCATCACCTTGAGATGGACCTGCATGGCCGCCATGGCGCACTGCAGTTGGCCGATTTCGTTGTGGCCGCTGATGTCGATCTCGTTGCGCAGGTCGCCTTGGGCGATGCGGTCGAAGATTTCATTGGCTTGCCGCAGCGGGTGAATGATGGCGCGGACCAGGAGCATGGCAGCGATGGCGGCCAGCAGCAAGCCGATGATCGTCCCTCCCACGGCCAAGTTGCGGATGGTTTCGTAACGCGCCAAGGCTTGCTCGTACTCCGCCTTGGCCGTGGCCAGGGTCTGTTTCAGCAGCTCCTCGGCTTCGGTATTGGCGGCTGTGTAAAGCGGGTTGATCTTCTTGTGCAGGATTTCGTTGGCCTGGTTGAAGTTCCCGGCCAGAATCGCCTCGCGCGCGGCCGCCAACCCTTCGGTCACGTATTGTCCGCGGGCAGCGGCATATTTGTCGGCAAGCGCCCGCTCTTCCGGGGTCAGGTCCCGCTTGGTGTAATCCTGCCAGACTGCCGTGATCTCGTCGCGGTTCTTGACCATCGTGTCGGTATGGAGGCCGACCGGATGATCGTGCATCTTGGCAGAGGCATTTTCCGGGTTGTGCTGCAATGCCAGCATGATCTGGCTGCGATTCTCGTTCATCAGCAGCATGATCCGGTTGACCATGTTGGAAGGTTCCAGTCTATCCCGGTAAGTAGTCTCCAGCGCCTTGTTGGACATGACGATGCCGAAAAGGCCGATGCCGCCGCCGCCCAGCATCATCGCCGCCATGAAGGCCATGATCATCGCCAGGCGCGCACGGATCGACAGGTTTTTCCAGAATCCGCTGCGCGGAATCGGCGCCCTGGTCTGATTGAGTTGCTTGTAAAGCATCTCGGCTGCGTTGATCTGCTCGCGGGCCGGCTCGGTGCGGACAGACATGTAGCCGGTGATCTGGTTATGCTTCCGGACCGGCACGACGAAGGCGTCCACCCAGTAATGATCGCCGTTTTTGCAGCGGTTCTTGACGACACCGCGCCAGGGCTGCCCTTTCTTGACCGTTTCCCACAAATCGGCGAAAGCCTGCGGCGGCATGTCCGGGTGGCGCACGATATTGTGGTTTTTGCCGATCAGCTCTTCCCGGCTGAAGCCACTGAGTTCGACGAAGGCGTCGTTGGCGTAGGTGACGGCGCCCTTGAGATCGGTTTTGGAAACAATCAGCTTGCCCTTGGGAAAGGGTTTTTCTGCTTGCGTGACGGGGAGGTTTACTTTCATGGTTATTCCCTCATAAGTAGCATGAAAATGGACCGCCACCGCGATGGACGCTTGCGGCTTGAGCATTCTTAGTATTGCAGTGGAGTAATACGGGATCGGAAACCGGCCGAGATTGCTTCGAGAGATCGAAGCTCGGATAGGATGGAATTCTGCGTACGGTGTCGACGGCTATTGTCATCGCTTTGCTTGCGAAATTGCGGCAAAAAATCGGCAAGGCGTCCCGAGGATCGCCTTACCGGCCTGCCTGGCAATTCCGCAATCATGAAGCTGCCGCTTTTTAGATTGGAACTTTGTGCCCCCGCCTTTCGGTCAGGTTGACCTTTATCAGGACCTTCAGGTTTGACATCTTATATAACATAACCATTATGTCAACAGAATAGCGCGGTTTATTTACCCGAATAGCGCTTATTTCCTGGCGCTATCCTCGACCTGGCGCAGTTCACGAAAACGCTTCTTGTCGTCCTCGAACCTGGCGCGAATCGCGTCCATTTCCGCGCGCTTCTGTTGGATCATTTCCTGCAGGCGCCGCAGCTCTTTTCCCTTTTCCTCAAGCTCCTGCTGCAAATCAGGCGGCAACGGCCTCTTCTTTGCAACCAGGTCTTCCGCCCGTTTCCGTGCTTGATCAAGGCGCGGCTGGACCTGCTTGGCACGCAATTCCATGCTCTGGAGCTGGAGCTCGCCCTGTTGCAGGTTGCGGTCGCGTACCAGGTCGACTTCCTTCTCCGTGGTATAGGTATTGAGCAGCGCCTTGTCGCGGCGTTTCTGTTCCAGCGCCTTCTTTTCTTCCTCTTTTTGCTGCGCCAGTTCCTCTTCCTTGGCCTTGCGCTGCTCCGGCGTCAGGGCGGCGTCGGTTTTCTTGACCACCACGCCTCTCTGATTAAGCTCGGCGTTGCCCTGTTGGGCATACTGGGGCGGGACGGTATTGCCATAATGGGTTTTCCCATGCTCGTCCACCCAGGAATACAGTTTCCCCGCTATAGCCGGAAAGCTGGCGAGCAGAATCAGCAACAATGAGAAGCGAATGCGCATAGTGACTCCTTTAGGAAACGCCATATTGATTTTTGTATTCTAAAACCGCTTGCAGATTCTGCGCCATCTCCGGTTTCTGCCGCAAATAGCCGATCATGTCGTCCAGCGTGGCGATACTCACCACCGGGATGCCGTAGCCCTGCGTCACCTCCTGGGTCGCGGACAACTCGCCCGTGCCGCGCTCCTGCCGGTCGAGCGCGATCATCACGCCGCAGGGTTCGGCCCCGTTTGCCTTGATCAGTGTCACCGATTCGCGTACCGAGGTGCCGGCCGAAATCACATCGTCCACGATCAGCACCCGCCCTGCCAGCGGTGCGCCGACGATGGCGCCGCCCTCGCCGTGGTCCTTGGCTTCCTTGCGGTTGAAGCTGAACGGAAAATTCCGTCCGTGCCCGGCCAGCGCCACCGCGATCGCCGCCACCAGGGGAATGCCCTTGTAGGCCGGGCCGAATAGCATGTCGAACGGGAACGGGGCGGAAAGAATGGCTTTGGCGTAAAATTGCGCCAGCTGCCCCAGGGATTCGCCGTCGTTGAACAGGCCGGTGTTGAAGAAGTAGGGGGAGAGCCGCCCGGCCTTGGTCTTGAATTCGCCGAAGCACAACACATTGCGCTCGATGGCGAAGCGAATGAAATCCTGACGAAAATCCTGCATGCTTAACCTTTTTTCCGGAGAAATCGATTGCGCATTATAACCCTGAATCTTAACGGCATCCGCTCCGCCGCCAGCAAGGGACTGCTCGAATGGCTGCCCCAACAGCAGGCTGACATCGTCTGCCTGCAGGAGCTCAAGGCACAACTGCCCGACCTGACGCCGGAGATGCGCGCGCCACAAGGTTTTCATGGCTACTTTCATGCCGCCGAGAAGAAGGGCTACAGCGGCGTGGGCATCTACACCCGGCGTCAACCGGACAATGTGGTCGAGGGCATGGGCATCGCCGAGATCGACGCCGAAGGCCGCTACCTGCAAGCCGATTTCGGCAAGCTGAGCGTCATCTCGCTCTACCTGCCTTCCGGCTCCAGCGGCGAGGAGCGGCAGGCAGCGAAATTTCGCTTCCTGGACTATTTCGCTCCCCACCTGGTAGCGCTGAAGGCAGAAAGACGGGAAGTGGTGCTGTGCGGTGACTGGAACATCGCCCACAAGGAGATCGACCTGAAAAATTGGAAATCGAACCAGAAAAATTCCGGCTTCCTACCCGAGGAGCGCACCTGGCTGACCAAGATATTCGACGAAATCGGCTGGGTCGACGTCTACCGCCAGCTGCACCCGGAAGCCACCGGCGAGGCCTATACCTGGTGGTCGAATCGCGGCCAGGCCTGGGCCAAGAATGTCGGCTGGCGTATTGACTACCAGATCGCCACGCCGGGCATCGCCGCGATGGCGAAAGGTGCTGCTGTCTACAAGGAGCAGCGCTTCAGCGACCATGCGCCGTTGACGGTGGATTACGACTGGCCGTTCCGATGCGGCGTTCTGGCTCGGGGCTGTCCTTGACGGCCACTTTACTAGCGACCATAATCAGACCAGATAATCTGACCAGCTCGAAGGAAACAACATGCGCGCAAGCCAGTGGCGTCTTCAGGACGCCAAAACCCAGTTCAGTCAAGTGGTAGAGGCCGCCTTGCGGGGCGAACCCCAGCACATTACCCGCCGTGGCAAGCAAGCGGTAGTGGTTCTTTCCGAGCAGGCCTTCGAATCCTTGCAACGTAACGCACACGCGGCAGCTCCGGGTTTTGTTGCCCATCTGCTGGCCATGCCCAGGGATGAGGAAGTCGTTGAACGCCCCTCCCTGGCACTGCGAGATATCGATTTCTCATGATCCTGCTGGATACAGTCGTACTTTCGGAATTGCGCAAACGTCAGCCATCACCGGAAGTAGTGCGCTGGCTGACGAGTTTTCGGGACAGCGATCTATTTCTCAGCGTGGTGAGTATCGGTGAAATCGAGCGCGGCATCGAAAAGAAACGGGAAAGCGATCCCGCTTTCGCCGCATCACTCACCCGATGGATCGAGGATTTATTGCGCCTTTATGGCGACCGGGTATTGCCCGTTACCCCCGCCATATCCCGTTGCTGGGGTGTTCTTTCCGCTCAATTGGGGAATGACGGCGCCGACCTGCTGATCGCCGCCACAGCGCTTACCCACGGTTTGCAGGTCGCCACAAGGAATACCCGACACTTCGCGCCTGCCGGTGTGGGCGTGATTAATCCATTTGGCGACTGAAGGTTAAGGAATGGGGGCCACGGTTTAGATCTGATCCGGGAATAAGAAAGTTGGAACCGTGGCCTGTCCTTGAGGTTTTCTTCCCGTCATTCCCACTTTCTTAACAACAACGGAGACAATCAGTGATTACGCTAAACAGTGACAAAGGCTTAGTTAAGATTGAAAGCTGGGAAGACATTGAGCAGCTTCCCGGATTTGTCACGGATATGAATCCGTCCGATCACAAGCTTGAAGCTATTATTGGTCGCTACGCATTCAAAGACAAGATCAAATGCGGTCTCTCCAATTGCCGCACGCTTCACGGGAAGGGCTACATTGCCAAAACCGAGGACGGCAGGTCGACCAACATTGGTAAGGACTGCGGGAAAAATTATTTTGGGGTCGAGTTCGAAACCCTTTCGAAGAAATTCGAACGTGACGTCACCGAATCAGAGAATAGGGATCGCCTTTGGAGCTTCAGCTTTCAGCTTGATGAGCTAGAGCAAAAGTTAGACAATTTCCGTTGCCAGAAAAGAGGGGCTGATTGGGTGTACAAGAAATCACGCCCGCTTGTGAGCCTCGGCAGCGGCTGCCCGGAAGAGATTGTTCATCGCATCTCTGCCATGGTAAAGGCCCGAACAACTACGCTAAACCTACAACGGCCGGCAACCGAAACTGAAATTGAAACCTTAGAAGCTATGCAAGGACGTAAGGTTCAACGACCCCACGCTATTGACGAACCAATAGCCAACATAGCTGGCCTTCAAGTTCTTTACCCGGAAAATGACCTAAAAGAACTACTGGTTAATGATCTGGTAATCAATATCAAGTCTTTCAAATCAAATGATATTGATTCCTTAACGTTTGAAGAGCTTCGCTATTGGACAAAATGGGTTAGCTCCATTGAGAACACGATGGAGAAGGCGGCGAACGCTGTCGTTTTAGGCAATAGCCTCTTATCCCAAAGTAACCTTGATCCGCTTGCACGGCTTCTGTCGAAGCGTGAGGACTTATCTCTTTTTCGTTCATTCCTCAAAAGTTTAACCACATAACAATTGGCGCACCTCTGATTTCACTGCGCTAAATGATTGTGTGCGCTTCGCGCGAATGTTTATATGCCGGGGGCTGCCCGGCAGCAGGTCACTTTATTTTGCTTGCCCAAAATATAAGTAACCAAACAAAAGGGCACCCCGCCGCACCGGCCCTTCGGGCTTCCCTCGGTTTTCCGAAAAAATCGGGCGGCTGCGGAACTCGCGCTTTGCGCTCAGACAGTCCTCGCCGACGGCCCCCGATCTTTTCCGAAAACCGAGGCGGTGCAGAGGTGGATTTGGGTCTTGTGGGCGGAGCCCGTGTTTTGTTCCTTCCCCTTCAAGGGGAAGGCTAGGATGAGGATGGGTTTGATTTTCGGTCCCCTTGATCCGCCGCCGAGTAGCGCAGCCAAGCCGGGGGATTTCTGCGAGGACTGTCTGAGCGCGTAGCGCGAGTTCCACAGCAGCCCGGCTTGGCGAGCAACGCAGGGAACCCCGCAGGGGCGGTGGATAGGGGCGGCTTTCTTTGGTTCCTTTCTTTAGCCGTTTAAAGAAAGGGACTAGCTCGTCGGGCTACCCCCGACACCTAAAACATCCGCGCGAAGCGCACAAAACCCCACTACAAATACCTATCCTCCCCATCGCTCCAAGGCGCAACCTTGAACAACAAGGCCATCCCCGGCAACGCCAACACCGCACACAGCAAAAAGAAGGAAAACCACCCCAACCGATCGACCAGAAACCCGGTGGAAGCATTGATGAAGGCACGCGGCACCGCCGCCAGACTGGTAAACAAGGCAAACTGGGTGGCGGTATAAAGCGGGTGGGTAGTGCGGGCGATGAAGGCGACGAAGGCTGCCGTGCCCAAGCCTACTCCCAGGGCTTCGAAGCCAATCACCAGGGCGAGCACGATCTTGTCGTGGCCGACCAGCGCCAGCGCGGCAAAACCTAAAATCGACACCACCTGCACCACGCCGAACAGCCATAGCGCGCGGTTGATGCCCAGCCGCATCATCCATACCCCCCCCAACAACCCGCCGATGACGCTGGGCCACAGGCCGGCGTGCTTGGCGATCAGGCCGATGTCGGTCTTGGTGAAGCCCATGTCGAGGTAGAACGGCGTTGCCAGGGCGGTGGCCATGCTGTCGCCGAGCTTGTAGAGGAAGATGAAGCCGAGGATCAGCAGTGCAGCGCGCCAGCCCTGGCGGTTGATGAACTCGCGGAACGGCTCGACCACCGCCGCCCGTAGCGTTCTCGGACCGGACTTGATGAGTTCGGGTTCGCTCACCATCAGCGTCATGATGACGCCGGGCAGCATGAACAGGGCGGTGATCAGGAACACGCTGCTCCAGGGCAGATGGTCGGCCAGGATCAGGGACAGCGAGCCCGGCACCAGACCGGCGAGGCGGTAGGCGTTGACGTGGATGGAGTTGCCCAGTCCGAGTTCGACATCGGACAGGATTTCCCGCCGGAAGGCATCGAGCACGACGTCCTGCGTGGCGGAAAAGAAGGCGACAGCCAGGGCCAAGTAGGCGATGCTCCAAAGGTCCAGCTTCGGCTCGAACCAGCCGAACAGCGGCACCGAAAGCAGCAGCGCAATCTGGGTAAACAGCATCCAGCCGCGCCGCCGGCCCATCTTCGGCCAGGCGTAATGGTCGAGCAGCGGCGACCAGAGGAACTTCCAGATATAGGGCAGCTGGATCAGCGCGAACAAGCCGATCACCTTGAGATCAACCTGCTCGGAGCGCAGCCATGCCGGCACCAGGCTGATCAGGAAATACAGGGGCAGGCCGGAACTGAAGCCGGTAAAAACGCAGATGAGCATTTTGCGGGTGAAGATCGCCCGCCACAGAGAGGAATTTTCAGACATACGGGAATAACAATAATCGGAGGCGCTACCTTACCTGAAAAGGCGCGACAGAAATAGTTCTGGTGCAGAGGTGCGGCGCAAAGGTCCGCTTTGTCGGAAACTGCCGGCTGTGTCAAAATGGCCGACCATGATCTCTTTCATCCTCAAAAACCATGCCTGAAGTCAGCCTGATCTCGGCGCTGCTGGTCGGCCTGCTCGGCGGCACCCACTGCGTCGGCATGTGCGGCGGCATCGTCGGCGCATTGAGCCTGCAAATGCCGGCCAATGTGCCGCAGTGGCGTTTCCATCTGGCCTACAGCCTGGGCCGCATCGCCAGCTACGGCGCGGCGGGAGTGCTGGTGGGCGCGGCCGGGGCGAGTAGCATGATGCTGAGCGACATGCTGCCGGTCAAACAGGCCCTGTACCTGGTTGCCAACCTGCTGCTGGTTTTCCTGGGCCTGTATCTGGCCGGACTTTCCCACATGGTGGTGCAGCTTGAGCGCCTCGGCGGCGTCATCTGGCAGCGCCTGCAGCCTTACTCGAAAAAGCTGCTGCCGGTACGTTCGGTACCGCAGGCTTTCGCCCTGGGAGCGCTGTGGGGCTGGGTGCCCTGCGGCCTGGTCTACAGCGTGCTGGTGGCCGCGATGGCCAGCGGCAGCGCCGCATATGGGGGAATGGTCATGCTCGCCTTCGGCCTAGGCACGCTGCCCAACCTGCTGGCGATGGGCTATTTCGCCCGGCAGTTGAAGAGCTTCATGCAGCACAAGGGCGTGCGCCTCGCCGCCGGGCTGCTGGTGGCGGGATTCGGCGTGCTGGGGCTTTACCGGCTAGCGATGGCGATGTTGTAGGGCGCCGCCCCGGATTGCGGCCAATTCCAATCCTTCACCCAGGCTACCGGCTAGTAGAATGACTGCTGGTACTCGAAGCTGTGGGACTTTGCAGAGCCCTCGGGCTTGACGCTGATGTTGAATTTCAGCGTTTCCGGCAGCACGATCCCATATTCGCCGAGATAGTAAATCGCACTGCCTTCCTTGATCTCGCGCATATCAACGCTGACCAGCTGGTTATAGACGGTAATCGCGTTAACCTTGACTTCGGCCGGCACCGGGTAGCTTGCCCCCATGCTGTTCTTCTTCAATACCGAGATCGTCAGGAGTCCGCGGCTCTTGCTGCGGGTGAGCTTGTAGTTCCTGGCGATTTCCGGTGTGAGGTCGATGGTGGACAGCGCGTTATAGTGGATCTCCACGTCATCGAACTTCTGCGCCTGTTCCGCCTGGGCGGCGAAGGGCAGGAACAGGACCAGTGCCAACAGACTGAGCGGTGTTTTCATCATTATTCTCCTCAACCAGGATCGGATGATGATTTCACTATAGTCGATGGATGGAATTAGGGCCTGTAAACCGGCATTGACCGCCGATGAACGCGTTTTCTAGCCGAGGGCGCGCCGCTCCAGGCGATAGACGGCAAGATTGCCGAGCAGGTTGGGCAGGAAGGCCACGCTCTCACCGTCGCACATGACGTGGCGCTCCTGGACGAGCACGCCGTGGTCGCGGCAGAACACCTCAAAATCAACGAACGTGCACAAATGGATGTTGGGCGTGTCATACCACTGGTAGGGCAGGTCCTTCGACACCGGCATCCGCCCCCCGATGATCTGGATGCGCCGGCGCCAGTAGCCGAAATTGGGGATGGTGACGATGCCGTGCTTACCGACGCGCAAAATTTCCGTCACCAGTTGCTCGATGTGGTGCATCGCCTGCAGGGTCTGCGACAGGATGACAAAATCGAATGACTGCGGCTCGAAGCCGGACAGACCCGCCTCGAGGTCCATCTGGATCACGTTCACGCCCTTTTCCACGCAGGCGAGCACGTTGGCGTCGGCAATCTCGATCCCGTAGCCGTGGGTGTTGCGGGTTTCCTTCAGGTATTTCAGCAGGCTGCCATCGCCGCATCCGAGGTCGAGCACCTTGGCATTTGGCCTCACCCATTGGGCGATGGCGGCAAAATCGGAACGCTCGATCATAATCCCAGCCCCTTCGCAGCGTTGTTCATGTAGGCGCGCACCAGGCTGTGGTAATGCGGGTCGGGCATGAGGAAGGCGTCGTGGCCATGCGCCGCGGTGATTTCCACGTAGCTCACGTTGCGGTCGTTGTCGAGCAGCGCCTTGACGATTTCGCGCGAGCGGGCCGGCGCAAAACGCCAGTCGCTGGTGAAGGATACCACCAGGAAATCGGCCTGGGCAGGCTGCAACGCCGCGCTCAGACCGACACGATGATGATGGGTGGGATCGAAGTAGTCGAGTGCCTTGGTCATCAGCAGATAAGTATTGGCGTCGAAGCTGTCGGCGAACTTGTCGCCCTGGTAGCGCAGGTAGGATTCGACCTCGAACTCCACGCCATAGCCGAACTGGAATACCCCATTTTTCAGGATGCGGCCGAATTTTTCGCCCATCACGTCGTCCGACAGATAGGTGATGTGGCCGAGCATGCGCGCCAGACGCAGGCCGCGCCGGGGCACCACGCCGTGGGCGTAGAAGTCGCCGCCGTGGAAATCCGGGTCGGTCAGGATGGCTTGGCGCGCCACGTCGTTGAAGGCGATGTTTTGCGCGGTCAGCCCCGGCGCGGCGGCGATCACCAGGGCATGGCGCACGCGCTGCGGATGCAGGATGGTCCAGGATAGCGCCTGCATCCCACCCAGGCTACCGCCCATCACCGCGGCGAAAGTTTCGATGCCGAACCGGTCAGCTAGCCTCGCCTGGGTTTCCACCCAGTCCTCCACCGTCACGAACGGGAAGGCCTTGCCGTAAGGCTTGCCGGTTTTCGGATCCGGGCTGGAGGGGCCTGTCGAGCCGTGGCAGCCGCCCAGGTTGTTGAGCCCGATGACAAAAAAGCGTTCGGTGTCGACCGGTTTTCCGGGGCCGATCATGTTGTCCCACCAGCCCGGCCGCTTCTCCTGCTCGGAATGGAAGCCGGCGACATGGTGATTGCCGGAAAGAGCGTGGCAAACCAGGATGGCGTTGGATTTGTCCGCGTTCAGCGTGCCATAGGTTTCGTAAACCAGGTCGTAGCTGTCCAGCGTCGCGCCGCTTTTCAGGGTGATCGGCGTATCGAAGTGTGCGGTCTGCGGCGTGACGATGCCGACGGAGTTGGGTTGCGGATGCATGGCGGAAATTATAGCGTGATTTCGGGCATTCAACCTTAAAACGGCGATGAACCACGAATGACACGAATTTTCACGAATAAACACGAATAGTTAGAGACAAACATCGTGCCCCCAAACAGGCGAGCCAGAAAGACTTTGCTAACCAATTGATTATTGGTGAACATTAGTGTTTTATTCGTGTAAATTCGTGGTTAATCGCTTTTTCTAGGTTCAAGCGTTCAGGCGCGCCAGCAACTGGTGCAGCTTCTCCGGTTCGTGCACCTTGAGCATTTTCTGCGCCACGCTGGTGATGTGAGGCAGGTCGGATTTGAGGATCTGTTGCTTGACCGTGAGCAGGTGGGCCGGGTGCATGGAGAACTGGCGCAACCCGAAGCCAAGCAGCAGGCGGGAGAGGCTGGCATCGCCCGCCATTTCGCCGCACACCGAAACCGGAATGCCCGCCTTGTCGGCGGCGGCAATGGTCATGGCGATCAGCTGCAGCACTGCCGGGTGGAGAGGATCATAGAGGTGCGCCACGGTATCGTCAGTACGGTCGATCGCCAAGGTGTACTGGATCAGGTCGTTGGTGCCGATGGAAAGAAAATCGAGGCTCTTGGCGAAGGCCTGCACCGCCAGCGCCGCCGCGGGAATTTCGATCATGCCACCGACCAGGATGCCAGTGTCGAAGGGGGTGTTCTCCTCAGCCAGCTCCTGCTTGGCATGCCGGATCAGATGCAGAGTCTGGCGCAGCTCGCTCAGCGACGACAGCATCGGGATGAGGAGGCGAACCTTGCCGTAATGGGAGGCACGCAGGATCGCCCTCAACTGGGTATGGAACATCTGCGGCTCAGCCAGGCACAGACGGATGGCGCGCAACCCCAGAGCGGGGTTGTCGCCGCTGCGGTCGGCGAACCTGAGCTGCTTGTCCGCGCCCAGGTCGAGGGTGCGGATGGTCACCGGCAGCCCCTTCATGTCCTGCGCCACCTTGCGGTAGGCGGCAAACTGCTCCTCCTCGTCCGGCAAATCGTCGCGGTTGAGGAACAGGAATTCACTGCGGAACAGGCCGATGCCGGTGGCGCCGGACGCCTTTACCTGCGGGATATCCTGCGGCAATTCGATATTGGCGTGCAGTTCCACCGCTGTGCCGTCCAGGGTAGTGGCGGCAGTGGACTTGAGGCGCTTGAGCTTTTGTTTCTCGATCTCCCACTGGCTCTGGCGCAGCTTGTATTCGGCCAGGATCTGCTTGTCCGGGTTGACGATCACCACGCCCTGCTGGCCATCCACGATCAACAACTCGTTTTCGCGGATCAGCTGGCGTGCATGGTGCAGCGCCACGATCGAGGGGATGTTCAGGCTGCGCGCGACAATCGCGGTGTGCGAGGTGGCGCCGCCGACATCGGTGATGAACGCGGCGAAACGCTGCTGCTTGAACAGCATCATGTCGGCCGGACTCAAATCGTGCGCCACCAGAATCCGGCTCAACTCCGAGCTGACCAGCGGCACGTGGCCGGCATGACCTAGCAGCGCCTTGAGCACGCGCTCGACGACTTGCACCACATCGGCCTTGCGCTCACGCAGGTAGGCATCCTCGATCTGCTCGAACTGCATGAGCAGGGCATCCATCTGCTGCTTCAGCGCCCATTCCGCATTCAGGCGCTGGCCCTTGATCAGGTCGACCGGGGTTTTGGAAAGCGTGCTGTCGCCCAGAATCAGCAGGTGCAGATCGAGAAAGGCGCCGAATTCCGCCGGGGAGCCGGCGGGGATATTCACCCGTAGCGCCTCCAGTTCGAGGCGGGTAGTTGCTATCGCGGCCTCGAAACGGGCGATCTCATTCGGAACCTGCTCCGATGACAGGGCGTAAAGGGGAACCTCCAGAACCGCATGGGAGATCAAATGAGCATAGCCGATGGCGATGCCACCGGACACTCCGACGCCATGCATGGCAAAACTCATCGCGCTTTGCTCCTGCCGATCATTACCATCATTCCCCTTCGCCGAAACGGTCGGCGATCAAGGCCACCAAGGCCTGCATCGCCTCACTTTCGTCGGCACCGTCGATCTCGAGGTGAATAGTGCTGCCCTTGTTCGCCGCCAGCATCATCACACCCATGATGCTTTTGGCGTTGATGCGCCGTTCGTCGCGCGCAATCCAGATTTCGCTCTTGAACTGGCCCGCCATCTGGGTCAGCTTGGCGGAGGCGCGCGCATGCAGGCCGAGCTTGTTAACGATCTCTATATCTTGCTGTAACATCGCAGGCTTCCTTGGTAACGTGAACCACCCCATCGTGGCCGCCGGAAAGCGCTTTCTCTGCTACCGCTTCCAGCAGATCGTTGCGGTAAGTGATCGCCCGCACCAGCATTGGCAGATTGACCCCGGCGACGCACTCCACCCGGCCAGGCTCGACCAGGCGGCAGGCGATATTGCTCGGCGTGGCGCCATACATATCGGTCAGCACCAGCACCCCGCTGCCATCGTCAAGCCCCTCGATAATCTCCTGTACCATCGGCAACAGCCGACCGGGATCATCCTGGACCGCCACCCCGAACTGTTGCAACCGCGGCTGGGGGCTGCCGAATACATGGCTGGCGCAGTGAATCAAGCTGTCGCCCAAGGTGCCATGCGCGATGATTAGAATGCCGATCATTGGGAGTCCTTGGTTCCTGCCAAACACAAAACGGTCATTTTACCGCAAAGACGAGCCGCTGAATCAGGGAACTTCATGAAATACCAACCCCTTTTCCTGAAACTCCAGACGTTTTTTCATCGCCGCAGTCAGGTAGACTTCGCCGCGCTCATCGATCAACATGGCGCTCTCCGCTCCCATGGCTTTCGCCGCCGCGCGCCAGCCCTTCACGCCGGCGATAAAAGCCGGCTTGGAGGCCACATCGGACAGCGTGCCGGCATTGTTCCCCCGGGGAATCAGCACGGTCACCGCCTGCACGCCCTGCGCCGGGTAACCGGTGCGTGGGTCGATGATGTGACAGTAGCGCTTGCCGTCGAGCTCGAAGTAACGCTGGTAATCTCCCGAAGTGCCAATCGCTTCGCCGTCGTGAAGCTCCAGTGAGGCAATGGCCGCCGCCTTGCGCGGATGCTGCACGCCGACGCGCCAGGGTTGGCCGCCGCGGCTACCCACCGCGATGATATTGCCGCCGATGTTGATCAGCGCACCTTTCACCCCTTGGGCACGCAGGTACTCCGCCGCCAGATCAAGCGCATAGCCCTTGGCATAGCCGCCAAGATCGAGTTGGACGGCCGGGTTCTTGCTGTAAAACTGTATCCCCTCGAACACGATATCGGCCATGCGCGGATTGGCCCGGACCAGTGCCCCGATTTCCCCGGGGTCGGGCAGTTGCGGCGTGAACTCGTCACCCTGGAACCCCCAGAGTTTAATCAGCTTGCCGATGGCGGGATTGAACAAGCCGCCTGACATTTCCGAAAGGCGCGCGGCATCCTGGATGATCGGAACCAAGCCGGGCACAACCGCCGCTTTCGACGGGCTTTGCGCGAACACCGCATTCATCCGCGACAGCGAGCCTGGCTCCCAGGCATGCAGGGTGCGATGCAGATAATCGAAGTCCGCCAGCACCTTGCCCGCCAGCTCCCTGGCGCGCGCCTCTTCCTCGCCGGAAATCGTCACCTCCACCATCGTGCCGAAGACGAAGCTCTGCTCGTGGTAGACAGGGGTTTCCTTGGCACAGCCGGTCAAAATCGCGGCCACGGCAAAAAACATTCCTAACCGCAGAGGCGCAGAGGCGCGGAGAAAACCCTTGGTTAAAATCCCTCTGCGCCTCTGCGCCTCTGCGGTAAAAGAATTCAAGCGCATTTTCTCTCCAGCGCATCCACGAACATTCCCGCCACGTCGAAGCCGGTCTGGCTGGCGATCTCCTGCATCCCGGTCGGGCTGGTGACGTTGATCTCGGTGAGCCAATCGCCGATTACGTCGAGGCCGACCAGGAACAGCCCGGCTTCCTTGAGCTTCGGCCCCAGTACGGCAGCAATTTCCTGGTCCCGGTCAGAAAGCGGCTGCGCCACACCCTTGCCGCCGACAGCAAGGTTGCCACGGGTTTCGCCTGCTTTCGGGATGCGTGCCAGCGCGTAGGGCACCGGCTCGCCGTCGATCAGCAGGATGCGCTTGTCGCCCTGGGAAATCTCCGGGATGTAACGCTGCGCCATCACGGTTCTGGCTCCCAGCTGCGTCATGGTTTCGATGATCACGTTCAGATTGGGATCATTGCGCTGGATGCGGAACACCGAGCTGCCGCCCATCGCATCCAGCGGCTTGAGGATGATGTCGCCGTGTTTTTCGATGAACTCGCGAATCAGCACCTCCTGCCTGGTGACCAGCGTGGGCGGCATGAATTCGGGGAATTTTGCGGTGGAAAGCTTTTCGTTGAAGTCGCGAATCGCCGCCGGGCGGTTGAAAATCCGTGCGCCTTGCTCCTCCGCCAGCTCCAGCAAATAGGTGCTGTAGATGTATTCCATGTCGAAGGGCGGATCCTTGCGCATCAGCGTGACATCGAAGTCGGAGAGCGCGCGCCAGGCCGGCGCTTCCAGCGTGTACCAGCGCAGCGCGTCATCCACCAGATCAAGCTTGCGTACGAAGCCGGTCACCGCGCCATCGCGCAGCACCATCTCGTGCTGCTCCATGACGTAGATTTCATGGCCGCGGGCATGCGCCGCGCGCATCACGGCATAGGTCGAATCCTTGTAGGTTTTGATCGACTCCAGCGGGTCGAGGATGATCGCCAGTTTCATGGCGCAAGCCGCTCCAGCTCGATCGCCGCCGCCAGCAATGCCAGCCGGGCCACCACGCCATAGGCGTAGAAACGGTTGGGTTCGGCATCGGGTCCGGCGGCATTGTCCGGCAGGGTGCAGGCAGTCTGGAAAGCCAGCGGCTCGAAGCGCATGCCCGGCGCATTCAGGTTCTCATCCTTGCCGCGGCTGGTATGAACGCGGTAGAAACCGCCGATGACAAAGTGATCCATCATGTACACCACCGGTTCGGCCACCGCGTCGGCAAGACTTTCAAAGGTGTATACGCCTTCCTGAATGATGACATCGGTAACCGCCACCCCCTCCTTGCCCACTGCCATCTTGTTGCGCTGCTTGCGGTTCAGATCCCGCACTTCGGAGGCATCTTTCACCGTCATGATGCCCATGCCGTAAGTGCCGGCATCCGCTTTGACGATGACAAAAGGCTCCTCGTTCACGCCGTATTCGCAGTATTTTTCACGGATGTTCTGCAACATCTCATCCACATGAGCGGCCAGACATTCTTCGCCGCGGCGCTCCTGGAAATTGATCTCGCCGCAGGTGGCAAAAAAGGGATTGATCAGCCAAGGGTCGATATTCACCAGCTTGGCGAATTCCTCGGCGACCTGGTTATAAGCACTGAAATGACTGGATTTACGCCGCGTGTACCATCCCGCGCCCAGGGGCGGGATCACCGGTTGATCGAGGTCTTTCAGAATATCGGGAACTCCCGCCGAAAGGTCGTTGTTGAGCAGAATCGCGCAGGGATCGAAGCCCTCCAGCTTCAAACGGTCGCCCTCGCGCTTCAACGGTTCCAGCGTCAGGGTCGAGCCATCCGGCAAATCGAGCGTGGTGGGAGCGGTGATTTCCGGCAGCAGGCTGCCGATGCGCACCTGCAAACCGGCATGCCGCAGAATGGAAGCGAGTGCCACCACGTTCTGCAGGTAAAAGGTATTACGGGTGTGATTTTCCGGGATCAGCAGGAATCGCTGCGCAACGGGACAAACCTTCTCCACGGCCGACATCGCCGCCTGCACGCAGAGCGGCATGAAGTCGCGGTTCAGGTTGTTAAACCCGCCGGGGAACAGGTTGGTATCCACCGGGGCGAGTTTAAAGCCACTGTTGCGCAAGTCCACCGAGGCGTAGAACGGCGCGGCGCGATCCTGCCATTGGGTGCGGAACCAATGCTCGATGCGCGGCTGCGCGTCCAGAATATGCTGCTCCAAAGCGAGCAGGGGGCCGGTAAGCGCTGTAGTTAAATGGGGAACCATGGCTGTCCATGAAAAGTTCGGGGGTGATGATGATTGTAGCGGATAAGGCCGGACTCGTCAGGACTCCCGCAGGAGAACCGGCTCCGCCACGATAAAGGGCTGCTTATTTTGCGCGCTATTTGGTATAATGCTTGGTTTTTACAGCACAATTCAGGGCAGCTCCATATTGATTTCCACCTTCAACATCACCATGCAATTCGGGGCAAAACCCCTGTTTGAAAACGTTTCGGTCAAATTCGGCGACGGCAACCGCTATGGCCTGATCGGCGCCAACGGCTGCGGCAAGTCGACCTTCATGAAAATTCTCGGCGGCGATCTCGAGCCGTCCTCGGGCAACGTTTCGATCGACGCCGGCGAGCGCCTCGGCAAGCTGAGTCAGGATCAGTTCGCCTACGAGGACAACGTGGTGCTCGACGTGGTGATGATGGGCAACACCGAACTGTGGAAGGTGAAGCTGGAAAAGGACACGATCTACGCCAATCCGGAGGCCACCGAGGACGACTACATGCGCGCCGCCGAACTGGAAATCCAGTTCGGCGAGCTCGACGGCTACACCGCCGAATCGCGCGCCGGCGAACTGCTGATCGGCGTGGGCATTGCGGTCGAGATGCACACCGGCCCGATGAAGGAAGTCGCCCCCGGCTTCAAGCTGCGCGTGCTGCTGGCGCAAGCGCTGTTTTCCGATCCCGACATCCTGTTGCTGGACGAGCCCACCAACAACCTCGACATCAACACCATCCGCTGGCTGGAGGACATGATCAACGCGCGCTCCAGCACCATGGTCATCATCTCCCACGACCGGCACTTCCTCAACAGCGTGTGCACCCACATGGCCGACCTGGATTTCGGCGAGATCCGCATTTATCCCGGCAACTACGACGAGTACATGATCGCCTCGACGCAGGCACGCCAGCGGCTGCTTTCCGACAACGCCAAGAAGAAGGAAATGGTGGTCGAATTGCAGGCCTTCGTCGCCCGCTTTTCCGCCAATGCCTCCAAAGCGCGCCAGGCGACCAGCCGTGCCCGGCAGGTCGACAAGCTCAAGTCGGGCATGGTCGAGGTCAAGCCCTCCAGCCGGCAGAACCCCTACATCCGCTTCGAAACCGACGACCGGGAAAAACTCCACCGCCAGGCGGTGGAACTGCTGGACGTCGCCAAAGGCTACGACAAGGTGCTGTTCCATGGTCTCAACCTGCTTCTGGACGCCGGCCAGCGCCTCGCCATCATCGGCCCCAACGGCGCCGGCAAATCCACCCTGCTGAAAACCCTGGTGGGCGAGATCGAGCCCGACCAAGGCAACGTCAAGTGGCCGGACAAGGCCAAGATCGGCTACTTTGCCCAGGATCATCACGCCGACTTCGAGGACGACATGACCCTGTTCGAATGGATGGAGCGCTGGGGCCGCAAAAGCGACGACGACCAGATCATCCGCGCCACCCTCGGCCGGCTGCTGTTTACCGGCGACGACTCTAAGAAATCGGTCAAGGTGCTGTCCGGCGGCGAAAAGGGCCGCATGCTCTACGGAAAGCTGATCCTGGAGCGACCCAACGTGCTGGTGATGGACGAGCCGACCAACCACATGGACATGGAATCGATCGAATCCCTCAACCTCGCGCTGGAACAGTTCAAGGGCACGCTGATCTTCGTCAGCCACGACCGCCAGCTGATCTCGTCACTCGCCACCCAGGTTCTGGAACTCGACGGCAAGGGCGGCTTCAAGCATTTCTCCGGCAATTACGAAGAATACCTGCTCAGCCAGGGCATCGAGGCGTAAAGCCAGCCAGCCGGAAAACCCGGGGGTCCCCTGGTTTTCCCAATGTTTACTCGGCCAGCAGCGGCTTCACCAGGCCTTCCAGCCGCGCATAATGGACCTGTCCACTGATTTTGTGGCGCACCCGTCCGCGCTTGTCGATGATGAACGAAGTCGGCAACCGGTTCACGCCGCCGAAGGCAACGGCATGCCGGACTTCCGCCATCGCCACCGGAAAATGGTAACCTTCTTTCGCCATGAACTGGCGCACCGGTTCCGGCGCGTCATCCTGGCTCAGGGCCAGGATTTCGAAGCCCTGCGCCCGGTAATCGCGATAAAAACGCGCCATGTCGGGCATTTCATGGCGACAATAGGGGCACCAGGTGGCCCAGAAGTTGACCAGCACCACCTTGCCGCGCAGCTGTTCCAGGCTGATTTTCCTGCCGTCCAGCAACGCCGCCTCCACCTCCGGGGCCGCCCGGTTTTCGTCCGACACCCACGCCGGCGGACGAAACCAGACATAGACAATCAGCCCGAGCAGCACCAGCGTCAGCCAGTCCGGCCGGTATTTCCTGACCCGCATCCACATGTTGCCTGCTTTCACCCTCGCCCCCAATGCGTTATAGTTGCCCCGGATTTTAACATTGGAACCTGACATGCTCTGGGTCAAAGCATTTCACATCATCGCCGTGGTGACCTGGTTTGCCGCGCTGTTCTACCTGCCGAGACTGTTCGTCTATCACGCCATGAGCGAAGACGCCGTCAGCATCGAACGTTTCAAGGTGATGGAGCGCAAGCTCTACCGCGGCATCATGACGCCCAGCGCGATTGTCGCGGTTACGCTCGGTCTGTGGCTGTGGCTCGGCTTCGGTTTTTCCGGCGGCTGGCTGCACGCCAAGCTGGCGCTGGTGACGGTGCTGCTCGGCTATCACTGGTATTGCGGCAAACTGCTCCGGGATTTCCGTGATGACCGCAACCGCCACGGCCATGTCTTCTATCGCTGGTTCAACGAATTTCCGGTACTGATTTTGGTCGCCATAGTGATCCTGGTCGTCGTCAAACCGTTCTGATTCCATTCCGGTAGACCGCCTCGATCCGCTCGCGATACTTGTCGTACACCACGTTGCGCTTGACCTTGAGGGTTGGCGTCAACAGGCCCTCCGCCAGCGTCCATGGTTCCTGCAAGGCGATCACCCGGCGCACCCGCACCCAGCGGGAAAACGATTTGAGCCGGGCATTGGCGTGTTTCATCAAAGTTCTCTCATCGCTTTCCTGGGTCACGGCCAGCAACACGAGATAGGCGCGTCCTTCACCTACCAGCATCACCTGCTCGAACAGGGGGTCGTCGAGAATCGCCATTTCCGCATCCTGGGAGGACACTTTCTCGCCGTTGGACAGCACTAGAATATCCTTGGTGCGGCCCTTGATGATGATCTTGCCCGCCTGGATTTCCACCAGATCGCCGGTATTCAGCCAGCCATCCGCATCCAGCACTTCCGCAGTGGCCTCCGGATTATGCCAGTAGCCCAGCATCACGGAGGGCCCGCGCACCAGCAGCTCACCGGCCTCGTTGACCCTGACAGCCACGCCCGGCAAGGGTGCACCAACGGTAACCGGATCGTTGTCATGCTCGCGGTTGCCGGCCACCACCGGCGACGCTTCAGTCAGGCCATAACCCTGGAGCATGTTTAGCCCCAGGCCAATGAATGATCGCGCCACGCGCACCTCCAGCTGCGCGCCGCCCACCACCGTCAGGCGCAGGCGCCCGCCGAGCCGGTTCAGCACCGGCCCGGCAACCAGGGGTTGCAGCAACCGGAACAGCGCCTGCTCCACCTTGCTGGCGCGGCGCTCGAATTTGCGCCAGCCCAGCGCCAGCGTGAGTGAAAACAGCGCACGTTTGAGCGGGGAGGCGGCCAATGCCTGCTCGATCCGAGCGAGAAAGCGCTGGAACACCCGCGGCACGGCAACCATCACCGTCGGCTTGAGGAAAGCCAGATCCTCGGCCAGCTGATTGATGGAGCGGGCATAAGCAACCGGCACCCCGGCCTTGAGCGGCACGTAATAGCCGCAGGTGCGCTCGAACATGTGGGAAAGCGGCAACACCGAAATCAACAGATCGCCCGGATGCAGGCTGACCACTTCCAGCACCGCCGCCACGTTGCTGAGAATGTTGCGATGGGACAGCATCACGCCCTTGGGACGCCCGGTGGTGCCTGAAGTGTAAACGAGGGTGGCGAGCGTGTTTTCGTCCAGCTCGAGCGCCTCGAACGAGCCGCCGTTTTCGGGCAACCAGCGGCAGGCAGAAATGGCGGGGGCGGGCGCGTCTCCGTGCAGACAGATGATGGCGGGAAGGGAGGGCATCGCCCGGGTCAGGGCGTCGAGCAGACGGGTATTTTCCAGCACCAGCAAGCGCGCACCGGAATCGTTCAGGCACCAGGCCAGGTTTTCCGGGTTGTCGTCCGCATACAGCGGCACCACCACCAGGCCCAGACCCAGCGCAGCCTGATCGATCGCCACCCAGTCGACGCCATTCTTCAGGCACAGCGCCACGCGGTCGCCCGGTTCATAACCTGCGGTACGGAAGGCATGCTGCCAGCGGGCCGCCAGGGCTAATACAGCATCAGCGCAAAAGTCACGCCATGCGTCGTCGATGTACTGGCGGTAGAGGATTTTTTCCGGGGTGGCCCGATGCTGCTCGAGCAAGCTTGCGAGATTGGCCATGGGTTCCGCCAAAAAACAATTGAACCGCAGAGGACGCGGAGGGCGCTAAGGAATTCAAATGCTTAGAATATAGACCATTCACCCGATGGGTAACTTGCCACGAGTCGGCTAAACGATATCCAGATGCTCCAGGCCATCCATCAGATTGGCATCCTTGGCGCCCTTGCCATGGAGCTTGACCTTGAGGCGCAGGTCGTTGACCGAATCGGCGTTCCGGAGCGCATCCTCGTAGCTGATCAGATCGGCCTCGTAGAGCTTGAACAACGCCTGATCGAAAGTGATCATGCCGAGTTCGTTGGACTTGGCCATGATCTCCTTGATCTCGTGGACCTCGCCCTTGAAGATCAGGTCCGAGATCAACGGAGAATTGAGCAGGATCTCGATGGCCGCAGCGCGCCCCTTGCCGCCCACCTTGGGGATGAGACGCTGCGAGATCAGCGCCTTGAGATTCAGGGACAGATCCATCAAGAGCTGCTGGCGTCGCTCCTCCGGGAAGAAGTTGATAATCCGGTCGAGCGCCTGGTTGGCGCTGTTGGCATGCAACGTGCCCATCGCCAGGTGCCCGGTTTCGGCAAAAGCAATCGCATGTTCCATCACTTCACGATCGCGAATTTCGCCGATCAGGATCACGTCCGGCGCCTGGCGCAGCGTGTTCTTCAGCGCCGCTTCCCAGGACTCGGTATCGACGCCCACTTCGCGCTGGGTCAAGATGCAATTGATATGCGGGTGCACGTATTCGACCGGGTCCTCGATGGTGATGATGTGGCCGTAGCTGTTCTGGTTGCGGTAACCGATCATCGCCGCCAAGGAGGTGGATTTTCCCGAGCCGGTGCCGCCAACAAAAATCACCAGGCCGCGCTTGGTCATGGCGACATCCTTGAGGACTTGCGGCAACCCCAGATCATCAAAAGTGGGAATGGTTGTCGTAATGGTGCGCAGCACCATGCCGATCCGCCCTTGCTGGATGAAGGTGTTGACGCGGAAGCGCCCGATGTCCGGCGGGCTGATGGCGAAGTTACACTCCTTGCTCGCCTCGAATTCGGATGCCTGCTTGTCGTTCATGATGGCGCGGGCGAGTTCCTTGGTATGCTGAGGCGTCAGTTTCTGGCTGGAAACCGGCGTCATCTTGCCATCCACCTTGATGGCGGGGGGAAAGTCGGTGGTGATGAACAGGTCCGAGGCCTTCTTCGACAACATCAACCGCAACAGGTCGTGCATGAATTTGACTGCTTGATCGCGTTCCATAATGCGTTTCCTTAACCTGGAAAAGTGTCTTTGTTTGCGGCTTTGGTGCGGGCCTCAGCACTGGACACGACGTTGCGCTTGACCAGTTCAGTCAGATTCTGGTCCAGCGTCTGCATGCCGATATTCCCGCCGGTCTGAATCGCCGAATACATCTGGGCGATCTTGGCCTCGCGAATCAGGTTGCGAATCGCGGGGGTGCCGATCATGATCTCGTGCGCCGCCACCCGCCCGGTGCCGTCCTTGGTCTTGAGCAGGGTCTGGGAAATCACCGCGCGCAGGGATTCCGACAGCATCGAGCGCACCATATCCTTTTCCGCCGCCGGGAACACGTCCACGATCCGATCGATGGTCTTGGCGGCGGAGCTGGTGTGCAGGGTGCCGAACACCAGGTGGCCGGTTTCCGCCGCAGTCAACGCCAGGCGGATGGTTTCCAGGTCGCGCAGCTCGCCTACCAGGATCACGTCCGGATCTTCGCGCAAGGCTGAGCGCAGCGCGTTGTTGAAAGACAGGGTATGCGGCCCGACCTCGCGCTGGTTGATCAGGCACTTCTTGCTCTCGTGGACGAATTCGATCGGGTCTTCCACCGTCAGGATATGGCCGTACTCTTTTTCGTTGATGTGATTGACCATCGCCGCCAGGGTGGTGGACTTCCCCGAGCCGGTCGGTCCGGTCACCAGCACGATGCCGCGCGGCTGGTCGGAGATTTCCTTGAAGATCTCCGGGCATTTCAGTTCTTCCAGTGACAGCACCTTGGAAGGAATGGTACGGAACACAGCAGCGGCGCCACGGTTCTGGACGTAGGCATTGACGCGGAAGCGCGCCAGGTTGGGAATCTCGAAGGAGAAATCAACCTCCAGATTTTCCTCGTAGAACTTGCGCTGACCGTCGTTCATGATGTCGTACACCATGCCATGGACATCTTTGTGCTCCAGCACCGGCACGTTGATGCGGCGCACGTCGCCATGCACCCGAATCATCGGCGGCAGGCCGGCCGACAGATGCAGGTCGGATGCCTTGTTTTTTACCGAAAAGGCAAGCAAATCCGAGATTTCCATTATAATTTCCCTTATGCACAAACGCGTCCCCCCCATTATGACAACTATCGCAAACGCATTGCAAGCCGCGCGGCAGCGCATCGCGCTGGCTGCCACCGCAGCCGGCCGGCCGGTTGCGGGCATCCAGCTGCTGGCAGTCAGCAAAACCTTTCCTGCCGCCGCGGTACGCCAGGCCTATACGGCCGGACAGCGCGCCTTCGGCGAAAGCTACGTGCAGGAGGCGATGGAGAAAGTCGAAGCGCTCAACGACTTGCCGCTGAAATGGCACTTCATCGGCCCGATCCAGAGCAACAAAACACGTCCGATCGCCGAACATTTTGCCTGGGTGCATAGCCTGGACCGGGCCAGGATCGCCGACCGGCTGTCTGCAGGTCGGCCCTCAAACCTGCCCGACCTGCAGGTGTGCCTGCAGGTCAACGTCAGCGGCGAAGCCAGCAAAAGCGGTGTGACGGCGGAGGATTTGCCGGCCCTGGCATGCTACGTGCGGACCCTGCCGCGCATGAAACTGCGGGGGCTGATGGCGATCCCCGAACCGACCGACGACCCGGCGAAACAGCGCCTGGCCTTCGTCCGCCTGCGCCAGCTGCTGGAGCAGCTCAACGCCGAAGGCTTTCAGCTCGACACCCTGTCGATGGGCATGTCAGACGATCTTGAGGCAGCGATAGCCGAGGGCGCGACGATAGTACGGGTCGGTTCGGCGATTTTCGGGGAACGGCATAACATCCACCACAGCGAAACAGAGGCACAGGGATGACTTCAATACCCGGGGTTTCTCTGTGTCTCTGTGGTTAATTGATTCGGGAAAAACACCATGAACATCACCTTCATCGGCGGCGGCAACATGGCCGGCGCGCTCATCAGCGGCCTGCTGCAAAAGGGCTTCGACCCGAAAGCCATCAATGTGGTGGAAATTTCCGCCGAAGGCCGTGCCCATCTGAGTGAAAAATTTGGTGTCGCCACCCAAGAGGAAATCGGCGCGGCCGCCATTTCCGGCGACATCGTCGTGCTGGCCGTGAAGCCGCAGCAGCTGTTCGGCGTCGCCGCGCAGCTGCATGGTCTGCTCGACGGCAAGCTGGTCATCTCCATAGCCGCCGGGGTGCGCAGCGCCGATCTTTCCCGCTGGCTGGGCGGCCATACCATGATCGTGCGCGCCATGCCGAATACACCGGCGATGGTGCTGGCGGGGGTCACCGGCCTCTGCGCCTTGCCCGAAGTGCCCGAAAACCAGCGCAGCCAGGCCGAAACCATACTCGGCGCGGTGGGCATGACGCTCTGGCTGGAACGGGAAGAGCAGATGGACGCCATCACCGCCATTTCCGGCAGCGGCCCGGCCTATGTCTTCCTGTTCATCGAGGCATTGCAGGAAGCCGCCGTGGGGTTGGGCTTGACCCCTGACCAGGCGCGCGCCCTCAGCCTGGAAACCTTCCTCGGCGCCACAAAACTTGCCCTCCAGAGCAGCGAGGATGCCGCCACCCTGCGCGCACGCGTCACCTCCAAGGGCGGCACGACCGAAAGCGCCATTCTTGTGATGGAGTCCGCCGGGATCAAGCGGGTCATCACCCAAGCCGCACAGGCCGCCTGCCTGCGCTCGCGCGAGTTGGGGGACGAACTGGGCAAAATCGGCGCCGGGGGATCTTGATCATGCTGAACCAAGCCCTGCAATTCCTGCTCGAAACCCTGCTCGGCCTGTTCGTGTTGGCCGTGCTGCTGCGCTTCTATCTGCAATGGGTGCGTGCCCCATTCCGCAACCCGGCCTCGCAGTTCATCGCGGCACTCACCGATTTTGCAGTGAAGCCGCTGCGCCGGGTCATTCCCGGTCTGTTCGGTCTGGATCTGGCCTCGCTGGTGCTGGCCTGGCTGGTGGAATACGTCATGCTGCTCGCCGTATCCTGGCTGGGCGGTTTGTTCCTGCTACAGGCCGGACCTTCCGTCTTTCTTGCCATCGCCTTCCTGGCCGTGATCAAGCTGCTGAAAATCAGCATCTACATCCTGCTCGGCGCGGTCTTCATCCAGGCGATCCTGTCCTGGACCAACCCGCACACCCCCTTGGCGCCAGTGCTAAGCCGGCTCACCGACCCGTTCCTCCTGCCGCTGCGCAGGGTGGTCCCGCCTTTGGCCAATGTCGATCTCTCTCCACTAGTGCTGTTCATCATCTGCGAGCTGGTGCTGATGGTGCCTTTGGCTTGGCTGGAAAGCCTCGCCATGCAGCTTGCCTGACATGGCTGACTGGTATCAGCTCAGGGAAGACCGTCTCACCCTCACCGTGCACGTACAGCCCGGAGCCAAGCGTACCGAAGTGATCGGGCTGCACGGCGATGCCCTGAAAATCCGGGTCGCGGCCGCCGCCGTGGAAGGGCAGGCCAACACCAGGCTACTGGATTTTCTGCGCAAGGCATTCAAGGTTCCGGCCAGCCGGATTAGCCTGAAGCACGGCGAACATGCACGCCGCAAAGTGGTGGAAATCCAGGGTTCGCCCGTTGCACCGGAGACATTGCTGCCCGAAACGGACACAGCATGACGGACGCCCTGCCGCAGTGCGGCGAACTGACCACGGTGCCGGAAGACTGCCTGGCCTTGCCGGATACGGCCGAGTTGCTCAACCCGCAGTTGTTGCTGCGCGCCCATGAACTGCTGGATATCCTGAAAACCACGCCGTCGGACTCCGCCGCTTTCGCGCAAATCAGCCTGATTACTGAAACCGGCCGCACAGCCGTGCAGCGCCGGTACGCCGAACTGCATCACGAACAAGACACATTGGCCAGCCTGATCGGCAAAAACCGCGAGGTCGCGGATCGGCTGGAGCAAAGTCTGCAGGCAGACCAGTACCAGAGCCAGGAGGCATGGAAAAGTTTCAACATCGCGCGCAAACTCATTGCGAGGCAGGGCGGCATACTCCTCAACCACCTCGACAGCGAACACGTCAAGCAACTGGTGGCGAAAAATCTGAAGGAAATCCTGAGAAGCCCCACCACAAGTGCGCTTACCCAGGCAATGCAATCCCTGATCAGCGAAGCATCCACCTTGCTTGAAGGTTTCGAGCGCCAGAATCGCCAAATCATGAGCGTGGTCGAAGCCGTATACGCCCGACTCAATCAACTGCCTGGCTTTGCGCTTGCCCCACCCCAGCTTTCCGGCCTGGAAAATTACCGCCAGGACTTGGAGCGGTTCGGCGAAAAAACCGCGGAATTCTGCCGCCGCCCGATCAACCTGATGACAGACAAAGCCAGCCTGGCAAAGAAATTCGGCATGGAAGTAGTGGGGCCTTTATGCAATCTGTTCACGCAACTGAAAGCAGAAACCGACTGGTGGCTGAGGGAGTTGCCCGTCCCTGTACAGGAGCAGATCCAGACGCAAAAAATCGCGCTGGAGAGACGCGAGGAAGACATCAACATGATCCGCGGCCAGATCGCAATCCTGGAAGCACGGGAGGGGGAAACGGTAGCCGCGCTCGCCAGGCTGCAACAGCAGGAAGCGGCGATAACGCGGATATTGGCGCTCACGCAAACACCTTAGGGGAGATTAGCCCTCCGGGAGAGCGTTGGCGAGAGGGGTGGAAGTTAAAGAGAATCACCCCTCTAAGCACACCACCCGCTTCCCCCTCTGCACCGCCTCGGTTTTTCGGGCGAATCGGGGGCAATCGGCTGCGTTTGTCTGAGGCCAAAGGCCGAGTTTAACGCGGCCGCCCGATTTGCCCGGAAAATCGAGGGTAGCCCGAAGGGCCGGTGCGGCGGGGGTCGCGGTAGGAATGCCGGTTACCCGACACCCCCCGCACAGATCCGTACTTGCGGAATTGCCGCATACGGCTCCTGCCTCGGGTCATGACGCGAAACGCGGTGACGGATATGGATGCACCCGTCGAGGATATGGCAAGTATTTCATTGCCAATCGGCCAAACCGCGCCCATGTCATCTTGTCCTTCTGGCTGCGTCGGCGCAACTGTCCGAGCCACGCGCGGCATACTTCATACCGGAATCCGGCCAGCCTTCTCAGGTTGCCCGGTACGGCGTGGTAGTTGAAGTAGCCGCGCATGACCTTTGCCAGCCATGCGCCAACCTGACCTATCGGTTCGTGTCGCTTCTGTTTCAGCTTTTCCCGGATTGCCGCGAGCGTCGCTCGCAGCCGTTTATTGATCGTCAGTCGCAGTATTTTGAAGCCCCCTTGTCGGGTCTTCGCGCAGCAGTGCGTGAAGCCGAGAAAGTCGAAGGTTTCCGGCCTTCCCAGCCCTCGTTTCTTGCGCTGCTGTTCTGCGTGGCGACCAAATTCTATCAGCCGCGTTTTCTGCGGGTGTAGCGCCAGCCCGAATTTGGCGAGGCGTTCTTTCATTGCTTCCAGAAATACCTTCGCTTCTTCTTCGTGCTGAAATCCGATTACGCTGTCGTCCG
>Ga0307375_10000085_pt1 | contig 122696 bp, 119 predicted proteins | sample TR1MG_FD_202531 | JGI IMG/M metagenome (GOLD analysis project Ga0307375, IMG submission 202531) | Soil microbial communities from Risofladan, Vaasa, Finland - TR-1 | ecosystem: Environmental > Terrestrial > Soil > Coastal area > Acid sulfate soil | place: Finland: Risofladan, Vaasa... | reverse complement strand
GTTACGCGGCGCTCGGCCTGGTCCATGAATTGTGGCCGCCGATCGAAAGCGAATTCGACGACTATATCGCGCATCCCAAGAGCAACAATTACCGCTCGCTGCACACCGCAGTAATCGGCCCGCGCGGTCTGCCGCTTGAGGTTCAGATACGCACCCGCGAAATGCACCAGCATTCCGAACTTGGCGTTGCCGCCCACTGGCGCTACAAGGAAGGCGTGAAATCGGATAGCCGCTTCGACGAAAAAATCGCCTGGTTGCGCCAGATACTGGAATGGAAAGAAGAACTGGCCGACCAGGGCGATCTGCAGGAACAATTCAGGAACGAATTGTTCCACGACCAGGTTTACGTGCTCACGCCGCTGGGCAAGGTGATTGCGCTGTCCAAGGGCGCGACGCCGGTCGAATTCGCCTACACGCTGCACACCGACCTGGGGCACCGCACCCGCGGGGCCAAGGTTGACGGCAGCATCGTGCCGCTCAACTACAAACTGCAGAACGGCCAGCGCGTGGATATCCTCACCGTCAAACAGGGCGGACCGAGCCGCGACTGGATCAACCCCTCTCTCGGCTTTCTGCAAAGCCCGCGCATCCGCGCCAAGGTGCGCGCCTGGTTCAAAAGCCAGAACTTCGACGAAAGCGTTTCACAAGGCCGTACTCAGCTGGATCGCGAATTGCACCGCCTCGGCATCACCTCGATCAACCAGGAAAAACTCGCGCAACGGATGCATTTCAACAAACTCGACGATTTGCTGGCTGCCATCGGACGCAGCGAAGTCACCCAGCGCCGCATCGCGGTCGCGATCCAGGAAGAGTTGCCCGCCAAGGTGATCGCGCTGGCAAAACCGAAAGTATTCAGGCCGGCAAACGAGCGCACTTCCCAGGCGGACATCACCGTCGGCGGCGTGAACAACCTGATGACCCGCATCGCAAAATGCTGCAACCCGGCACCGGGAGACCAGATCGTCGGCTATGTGACCCGCGACCGGGGAATCACTATACACCGGGAAGACTGCCCGTTCATGCTGCGCCTGACAGAAACCCGGCGCGAGCGAATGCTGACTGCACAGTGGGGTGAACAGTAAAGCGCGTTGTCTGCCATTACAATCCGGGGTAAAGAAAAAAGCTCCGTCAGTTTCCTGACAGAGCTTTAAATTCTGCATCCCTGCCGAATGGCCGGTTTAATCGCCGATCATTCGATAATTTAATGTTCCGGTTGACCGGATCGAATCAAAACGGATTAGATTGCCATCTGCCGTTTTTATCGTCTTTATCCTGCCCACTGCCGCCGAAAAGATCGGACATCACTTTAACGTCAGCATCGCAGGCGTGGTTCAGACAGGGCAATCCCAACCCCGACTCAATCGACTTGAGCAGCGAGAAATGGTTGTAGTAGGTTCCGCTACGCTTCCCGCCCGTACCGTGGTTGGTAACGACGAGCAGTGGTACCTGATTGGTAATCGGCTTCACGCTGTAATCGTTCTCATCCCACAACACGACAATCGCATTGTTCCCTTCCGACCAGGCCGGCGAGCGCTTGATTGCTGTCACAAGCTTCTGGATTTCCACATCGCCGCGCTGAATCAGTGCCGGGTTGACGCCGGCCTGTGTGCCACCGGTACCGGCGGGATCAGGATCGTAGTTGCAGAATGCGCCGGCATTACCGCGTCCGTGCTGGTCGTTGCACTGGTTAGGCGCAATGAAAGAAAATGCCGGCACGTTGCCGGTGCTCAAATCGGCATACAACCCGTTCGGACCGTCAAATCCGACTGTGTCGGCCAGACTCAGGCCGGGATTGCTTCCCTCCTGGACGCTCTGGAAATAGACGAACGGATTATGCTTGCCGGCATAAAGGTCAACCAAATCGGCCGAAGCCAGCGGTGGATTCTGGGCCGGCAGCATTTTGCTGAAATCGGTCTTGTCGGTATACACCCCATCGCTATAGGTCACTCCATCAGCACCCTGGATCGGCAGATCTTCCTGGTAGCTTTTCCAGCTGCTGCGGGCTTCGAACAACTGGTCGGCGATGGTTTTGCCGGATATGCCGTTAGCCGCTGGAATAGCCCTGATACCATCGATGTTGTTCAGGCCGGGCTGGCCCTGTGTCTCGTTGGTAAAATCGATAGCCGGCGTCGCCGCATCGGTACCGGTACCGGAGATCGGACACACGGCCGAGGGGGTTGAGGCTTCATTATTCGTCGAAATCGCGACGAGATTGTTTACGCAGGATGCGTCATGCCAGTCGGACGCATGGTCGCTCTGCACGCCGAAGTTGGAACCGCCCACCACTTCCAGATAATTGGTCAGGCTCGGATGCCCGATGCCGTAGTAATTGGTCGCGAGGTTGGCCGATTGTGCGAGCTGGTTGATGAATGGTGCGTTGGGATTGCCGATGATCTGGTTGTATGCCTGGTTTTCCATCATGATCACGAAAACGTGATCAAGGTGGCGTACACCCTCGGGAACATTTCCCTCGTTGGCGAATACCGGGCTCGCCAGCGCGATGCCCAGCAGACCCAGTGCTGCAATTGATTTCCTCATGCTGATAAACTCCTAAATAAGTTTGTAGTATGGTTCGTAGAAATATCTAGCCTGATACGGTTAATTCCCGTCCTTAAATTCCTCCGGGGCGCGCATAACCGGTCAACACCGCGATGACAAAATCGTCTACGCAGGGTCAACAAGCAATTTACCGGAAACGTATTGCGGAATTATGAGAGGCGTGTTGCGGATTTATGAATGGCGTATTACGGACATCGTGCCGGTACAGTCGGGAACGTGAATATCCGCGCTGATTTTGCCGGGATGAACGCAGGTGTGGAATTACCCCGGTCAGCCGCCCAAATATGCACGCTGCACCGCATCACTGCCCAGCAGCTCTCCTGCCGCACCGGACAACGTGATCGAGCCGCTTTCCATCACGTAGCCGCGCTGGGCCGCTTCAAGCGCGAGTTTCGCGTTCTGCTCCACCAGCAGGATGCTCATCCCCAGTGCGGCAATGTCGCGGATGGTATCGAATATCTTCTGCACCATCAGCGGGGCCAGTCCCATGCTGGGTTCGTCCAGCATCAGCAGGCGCGGACGGCTCATCAGCGCGCGCGCCATCGCAACCATCTGCTGCTCCCCGCCGGACAGGGTGCCGGCCAGCTGGTGCTTGCGTTCGCCGAGGCGCGGGAACAAGCGGTACATGCCTTCAAGGTCGGCGGCAATTTCGTCCTTGTCGCCGCGGCAGTATGCGCCCATCAGCAGATTCTCCTCTATCGTCATGCGCGCGAATACGCCGCGTCCTTCCGGCACCAGCGCGATACCCATTGCGGCACGCTGGTGTGCCGCAACATTGTGCAGGCTCTTGCCACCGTAGTGGATTTTCCCGCCGGCAGGGTGAAGCAGGCCGGCAAGGGTTTTCAGCGTGGTGGTTTTGCCCGCGCCGTTGCTGCCGATCAGCGCGACCAGTTCGCCCTGTGCAACATGCAGGTCAATTCCCTTGAGTGCATGGATGCCTCCATAGGCAACCTTGAGGCCACTGATATCGAGCAGCCGGTCAGTCACTGCCGCCCCCGAGGTAGGCCGCAATCACGGCCGGATCCTTGCGGATTTGTTCCGGAATGCCTTCCGCGATTTTTTTGCCGTAATCGAGCACCGCGACGCGGTCGCATAATCCCATGATCAGTTTGACATCGTGCTCGATCAGCAACACGGTGATGCCCTGGTCGCGGATGGCCTTCAACAGCGTCTTGAGACTCCCGGTTTCGCTGGCATTCATGCCCGCGGCGGGTTCGTCGAGCGCAAGCAGCAGCGGTTCGGTGGCCAGCGCGCGCGCGATCTCGAGACGGCGCTGTTCCCCGTAGGAAAGATGCTTGGCCAAAGTCTGCGCGGGCTTTTCGATGCCGACATAACGCAGCAGTTCGCGCGCGCGCGCGGCGATGGCGTGCTCTTCCCTGCATGTGCCGCGATCGCGCAGCAGCGCGCCGAACACGCCGGCGCGGGTGCGCACGTGGCGTCCTATCATCACATTTTCCAGCGCGGTCAGGTTGGCGAACAGCCTGATGTTCTGGAAGGTGCGCGCGATCCCTGCCTGCGCCAGCAGATGCGGCTTGCCCGACTGGTAGTGCATGCCATTGAATCGAAACCCGCCCGCGCTCGGCTGATACAGCCCGGTGAGAACGTTGAACAGGGTGGTCTTGCCCGCGCCGTTCGGGCCGATCAGGCCGTAAATCTCGCCGCGCCGGATATGCAGCGACACGTCGTCGAGGGCGCTCAATCCGCCGAATTTTTTGCCGATATGCGCGGCATGCAGCAATGCGCCATCAGTGTGTGACATCGTATACGCTCTCTTCCGCAGCCGGCTCGTCGCCGCCCAGTTCGCGGCGGCGCAGGCGCGATGGCAGCAATCCGGCCGGACGATACAACATCATCACGATCAGTGCGGTGCCGAACAACAGCATGCGCAGACTGTTCGGATCGATCAGCGTCCTGCCGAACAGGGACTGTTGCAGCGGCACCACGATGTTGCGCAGCACCTCGGGCAACAGCGCCAGCAAAACCCCGCCGAGAACCACGCCGGCAATGTTGCCCATCCCGCCCAGCACCACCATGCACAGCACCATGATGGATTCCGTCAGGCTGAAACTTTCCGGGCTGACGAACCCCTGAAACCCCGCGAACAGTGCGCCGGACGCACCGCCGAACATCGCGCCCATCGCAAAAGCCAGCAGCTTCAGGTTGCGCGTGTTGATGCCCATCGCCGACGCGGCGACCTCGTCTTCGCGTATCGCCATCCACGCCCTGCCGATACGCGATCTCTCCAGACGCTGCGAGACGAATATCACCAGTGCGGTGAATGCCAGGAACAGATAGAAATACAGGTGCACCGAAGGAAACGCAATACCGAGAAAATGCTGTGTCTTGTTCAGCGATACACCCATCACGCTGATCGGATCGATGAAGCTGATGCCCTGCGGACCGTTGGTCAGGTTGATGGGCGCGTCGAGATTGTTCAGGAAGATGCGGATGATCTCGCCGAAGCCAAGCGTGACGATGGCAAGATAATCACCGCGCAGGCGCAATGTCGGCGCACCGAGCAGCACGCCGAAGCCGCCCGCAATCAATGCCGCCATCGGCAGAACGATCCAGAACGGCAGGTGTACGCCCAGGTGAAAAACAACCGGGAAAGCCTGCGCGAGATGCGGCGAATTGGTCAGCGCATAGCAATACGCCCCGACAGCGAAGAACGCGATGTAACCCAGATCAAGCAAACCGGCATAGCCGACCACGATGTTCAACCCGAGCGCCAGCATGATGTAAAGCATCGCAAAATCGACGATGCGCACCCAGCCGCGCCCGAGCAGCGCGTCGGTGATGAACGGTAATAGCAGCAACGCGATGCCGAATGCAATGAGCAGCAATTTGGATTTGCTATTGGGCTTCATCTTCGGGAAGCACTTTGGGATTTTCAGGCTCATGCACGTTCCGCCAAACGCTCTCCGAGCAAACCGGAAGGTCTGAACACCAGCACCGCAATCAGCACGAAGAAGGCAAACACATCCTGATAATTGCTGCCGAAAAATCCGCCGGTCAGATCTCCGATATAACCCGCCCCCAGGCTCTCGATCAACCCGAGCAGCAATCCGCCCAGCATTGCGCCGCGCAGGTTGCCGATGCCGCCCAGCACCGCGGCGGTGAAGGCCTTCAGGCCGAGTATGAAACCCATGTAGTAATACGCCAATCCGTAGTTGGCGCTGACCATGATGCCGGCAATGGCGGCGAGCCCCGAGCCAAGCATAAAAGTGATCGAGATCACGCGGTTGATGTCCACACCCATCAGTTGTGCCGCGTGCTGGTCCTCGGCCACTGCGCGCATCGCGCGTCCGAGACGGGTACGATGCACAATCGTCATCAGTCCCGCCATGATCGCCAGCGCCAGGATAAATATGATGATCTGGATATTATTGATGATCGCACCGCCGATGTTATGCGGCGTATTGGCGATCAGTTGCGGGAAAGCGTGGTACTCGCGTCCCCAGATCATCATCGCCAGATTCTGCAGCACGATGGACACGCCGATTGCGGTGATCAGCGGGGCCAGGCGCGGCGCATGGCGCAACGGACGGTACGCGATGCGTTCGATGCCGTAACCGAGCACCATGCAACCCAGCATCGCCAGTACAACGCTGGCAGGCAGGGCCAGCAGCAGCGGCACACCCCACCCGAGCAATGCGGTCAGCGAGGAAAGCGCCAGCATCGCGCCTATCATCACCACTTCCCCATGCGCGAAGTTGATCAGGCCTAGTATGCCGTACACCATGGTATAGCCCAGTGCGACCAGCGCATACACACTGCCCTGCACGAGACCGTTAATGATTTGCTGTAAGAGAATATCCATAATTGCCAAACAAAAACGACACGCGGACGTGTCGTTTTGTGTTTTACCGGTGCCGCATCAGTTAGCCGCCGGCTTGGCCGCACCCAGGGTTTCCAGCGGCACCCACTTGCCGTGCTGCACCTGGTACATGGTGATGGCACCGCCCTTGAGATCGCCCTTTTCATCGAACTGGATTTTTGCCGTGACACCATCATATGTAATATCGGCAAGCGCGGGCAGATATTTTGCGGGGTCCGCCGAACCGGCTTTCTGCATCGCGGCAATCATCACATTCACCGCATCGTAGCAGTAGGGAGCATACAACTGTATGGGGCCGTACTTGGCGATGAAGCGGTCGGCGAACGCCTTGCCGCCGGGCATCTTGTCCAGCGGTACACCGGGCAATGAGGCATAGGCACCCTCGGCAGCAGCGCCTGCCAGCTTGATGAATTCCGGCGTATAGCCGCCGTCACCCGTCATGAACTTCGTCTTCACCGCAAGCGCCTTGAGTTGCTTCATCATCGGCCCGCTCTGCGCATCCATCCCGCCATAGAACAGCAGGTCCGGCTTTTTGCCCTTCACCGCAGTCAGCACCGCGGTAAAGTCCATTGCCTTGTCGGTGGTATATTCATGCGCAACGATCTTCGCACCGTTGGCCTCGGCGGACTTGATGAATTGATCAGCCAGGCCCTGGCCATATGCGGTGCGATCATCGATCACCGCAATCCGCTTCGCGCCCAGATTTTTTGCCGCATACTCGCCCAGCACGTGTCCCTGCTGCGCATCGTTTGCCATCACGCGGAACGCGGTCTTGAAACCCTGCGCGGTATAGGCGACTGCCGTGGCGGAAGGCGATATCTGGGGAATGCCGTTATCACTATAGATTTTTGCCGCGGGTATGGTGGTGCCGGAATTGAGATGGCCGATGACGCCGTTGACCTTTTCGTCCACCAGCTTCTGCGCCACGATAGTCGCTGTCTTGGGATCGGCCTGGTCGTCTTCGCTGATTAATTTGAAATGCACCTTGCGGCCGCCGATTTCGATACCCTTGGCATTGGCATCATCTATCGCCATGCGCGTACCGTTCTCGTTGTCCTTGCCCAGATGCGCCTGAGGGCCGGTTAAAGGCGCTACCGCGCCTATACGCACGATCAGATCTCCTGATGCATTTTGATCCGTTGAGGTCGACTTTTGACAGCCGTAGAGCGCCAGAGAAACAGTCACCGATGCGATGGCAACGAAAAATAGCGAACGAACAGAATGTAGCGACATGATCAATCCCCCCGATGTGTGAGCTTTGATTATGGGGAGCAGATACTCGGCTTGTCAATCAAACGGGCAATAAAAAGCCGGCTTGCGCCAGCCTATGCCGCATCATGATTCGAGCCTGTTTCGTGGCCAAATTATTTGGTGGCGAGACTTTGCTCGAACTTGACCAATTCGGTGATTTCCGCCTTTTGGGCACCGGTTGGGTCGTTGGCCGGCATCGGCATGGTGCCCCAGTTGCCGGAACCACCATCGGATACCTTCATCACCAGGCCTTCGATCAAGGGATATTCCTTGCCCTTGTAGGTGTACGTGGTAATCCCGCTGCCGGTATATCTTTTGGCAACATCTCTCCAGGCAGGACCGACTAATTTGCGATCAATGTCGTGACAAGCGGTGCAATGGAGCTGGTGGGCTAGCGGGGGCATTTCTGTCGCCATTACACTGCCCGCAATCATCAGGCCTGCCGCCGCAACCATATTTCCGACAATAGCTTTCCCGACATTAGCTTTCATAGGCTTCTCCATTTATATCATTAAGGCAGTTCAACCCGCGAAGCTTTGAACCTGCCGGGCAATTCTAAACAACTCGTTGTGCTTTGCATAGCATTCTCATCAGTTGATGGAGCGGCAAATTAACCTGCCCAAGTTGTCAGGGCGGCGGCGGGGACAAAAGCTTCATCTCGCGCGCGGACTGTATGCAGGCCATCAATGCGTATCTGCTCAAGGTTGACTGCGCTGCACCAAGATTGCTGCTACGCTCAGGCAAAGTCGACGCTCGGGAAAGCAATACCGCATCAGCAGGCAAAAAAAAACCGGCGTGTGCCGGTTTTTTCTGGTTGCGCTCCATTCGCCCACAATGCTCTGTCGAGCAAGACGGAAGCATACAGGTCAAGCTTATTTCTTTTTTTCCAAACCGAGAATGAACTCAACCAATTTCTTGATATTTTCCTGGCTAACCCTGGGTGAATTTGGAATCATGGAGGTGCTTGTAAACCAGTCACCATGACCACCCTTGGATACTTTTTCGATTAACCATGCTTCTACGGTCTTCTGGTTATGTTCCTTCAGGATGGCAGATACTTTCTGCGTGGTCTGGTATTCCGGATTTACCGCAGTACCGGTAGCACCAACAATGTTGTATGCCTTGGAAACATCACGCCATGCCGGTCCGACCAGCTTCTTTTCGACCGTGTGGCACGCAGTGCAACCATTTTCTTTCGCCAGCGGAGGCATGTCTTCTGCCACAACGCTGCTTGCCATTACCAAACCCAGTACAGTGGCCATGCTCAAGATAATTGTCTTCATATTCTCATTCCCTCCATTTTTTATTTGAAAGCTTTGAAACGATGTGAAGGCAGGCTCCACCTCCATCTTCGATACTAAACAACCCCCATCTGATTTGCCAATAAACTTGACCGGCAAAATTGTTACCAACGGTAACCAGACAACGTGGCACCCCGGACCCAAGTTGACATGCGTGACAAACCCGGTTCATAAACCCTATTTAAATCATCATGCTTGCTTGCGGCCGGCTTCCCTGTGATTGCGGCAAAGTTCGGGCGAAAAAATCGCATTCACGGGCAGCTAAACCGGTTCGGCACGGTATTCGACGATCATCGTGTGCCGGGCCCCCGCCGCAACTTTCACCACATTTTCGATCGCATTCACCGACTCCACACAAACCATTTCGCGCCAGCCATCGGGCTGCCCCATGTCGCCCATCTTGCCGGCCTTCTCCGCCCATGGCGTCCAAACCACGGTGGAGAAACTGCCGGATTTGGCAACATATATGCGGCGTTTGAGCTTGTCATCTTCGATCACGCACTCGGCAGCGGTGTTGATATACACGCGATCTGTCTCACCGCTGAAATCAATAACACCGGATTGCTTTTTTAGCGTGGAGCCGCCGACCTTGTCCCAGTAATCGCAGTTCTCGAGTCCTGACACCCGTACCGCCCCGATGTCGCCGATCCGAAAGTAGGTATGCAGCGCTTCTCCGATAACGAAATCAGCGGCGCCGGTATTTTCGGTGGTCAATTCCATGCGCAGGGTTTCACCGACAACCACGGTCAGATCCAGCATGCAAGCATGAGGCCACTGGGCGCGCGTCTTCTCGTTTTCCTGCAGACGCAGTGTCAGGCGCGTCGCGCCGTTCGGCTCCGTGCCGGACCCGACCACACGCCATGGCACCGTGCGTGCAAAACCGTGCCCGGGAAAACCGGCTTCGGATGCATGCGCGCCAAACCAGGGCCAACAAACTGGCGCCCCGCCGCGTATCGATTTTCCCGCCGCAAGCTTTGCATCGCGCGACAACCACACTACCGGCACCGCCTGACTCTTCGGCTGCCAGGTCATCAGGTGCGCGCCCTGCAGGCAGAGCGACGCTGTGGCTTGCGCATTGCTGATTTTCGCGACGATCAACCCGCTTGAATCTTCGTTAAAATTCAGTTGCCCCCTGATGCCGAATTGGGTGTCCAGTTGTTGTGCGATGGTCATGCTTGATTTCCTTATTGTTGGTTGCTGTTAAATTTTTCAGTGATTTCCAGTGAGTTGCCGTTAAATTGGCTATTCGATTTGCGACACGTCGCGAACAGCACCTTTGTCGGCTGAAGTCACCATGGCAGCATAAGCTCTGAGCGCAGCCGACACTTTACGTTGCCGTACCGTTGCGGGTTTCCAGGCCTGCTTTCCTTTCGCTTCCATCGCCGCGCGGCGTTTAGCCAGTTCGGCATCGCTAATTGCCAGATTAATGGTACGGTTCGGAATGTCGATCTCTATCGTGTCGCCTTCCTCGACCAGCGCAATTGCCCCGCCGCTGGCCGCTTCCGGAGAAACGTGGCCGATGCTCAAACCCGAGGTGCCACCGGAAAAACGGCCATCGGTAAGCAGCGCGCAGGCCTTGCCCAGACCTTTCGATTTCAGATACGAGGTGGGGTACAGCATTTCCTGCATTCCCGGACCGCCCTTCGGCCCCTCGTAGCGGATCACCACCGCGTCGCCCGCGACAATCCTGTCATCGAGTATGGCTTCAACCGCAGCATCCTGACTCTCAAACACACGCGCGCAGCCGGTAAACTTCAGGATGCTTTCATCGACCCCGGCGGTCTTGACGATGCAGCCATCCAATGCAATGTTGCCTTGCAACACCGCCAGCCCGCCGTCCTGCGAATAGGCATGCACCCTGTCGCGGATGCAGCCCTTGCTGCGGTCCGTATCCAGCTCCGGATAATGCGCCGACTGCAAGAACGCGATCGTGGTGCTGATGCCGCCCGGTGCGGCGCTGAAAAATTCCTTTACCGTTTCATCGCTGCTCTGCTTGATGTCCCATTGTTTCAATCCGTCGCGCAGTGTCTTGCTGTGCACCGTGCCAACTTCGCCGTGCAGCAGGCCCGCGCGATCCAATTCGCCAAGGATCGCCGCAACACCGCCGGCGCGATGCACATCTTCAAGATGGTATTCCGATGACGGCGCGACCTTGCACAGCGTGGGCACATAGCGCGACAGCCGGTCCATATCCTTCATCGTGAAATCCACTTCGGCTTCTCGCGCAATTGCGAGCAGGTGCAGCACGGTGTTGGTCGAACCGCCCATCGCGATATCCAGCGTCATCGCATTCTCGAACGCGTCGAAGGTCGCAATATTTCGCGGCAATACGCTGGCGTCGTCATCCTCGTAATAGCGTTTGCACAACTTGACGATCAAACGTCCCGCGCCCAGGAACAACTGCTTGCGCTCGGCGTGCGTCGCGACCAGCGAACCGTTGCCGGGCAGCGACAGCCCCAGGGCTTCGGTCAGGCAGTTCATCGAGTTCGCGGTGAACATGCCGGAGCATGAGCCGCAGGTCGGGCAGGCTGAACGTTCGATCGCGTCCACCTCCTCGTCGCTGTACTTGCTGTCTGCTGCCGCGACCATCGCATCAACCAGGTCGAGGCCTTTCACCTTGCCATGCCAGTTGACCTTGCCCGCTTCCATCGGCCCGCCGGAGACGAATACCACGGGAATGTTCAGGCGCATCGCCGCCATCAGCATGCCGGGCGTGATCTTGTCGCAGTTGGAGATGCACACCAGCGCGTCGGCACAATGCGCATTGACCATGTATTCCACCGAATCGGCGATCAGATCGCGCGAGGGCAGCGAATACAGCATGCCGTCATGCCCCATCGCAATACCGTCGTCCACCGCGATGGTGTCGAATTCCTTGGCAACACCGCCCGCTTTCTCGATCTCGCGCGCCACCAACTGGCCCAGATCTTTGAGATGAACGTGGCCCGGCACGAACTGTGTGAAGGAGTTGGCAATCGCGATGATGGGCTTGCCAAAATCGCCGTCGGTCATGCCGGTGGCGCGCCACAAGGAGCGCGCGCCGGCCATGTTGCGGCCATGCGTGGAAGTGCGGGAACGATATTGCGGCATGACGTCTCTCTTTAATAAATGAATGCAAGTATAATCAGCCTTTAAATTTTACCCGATTCCAACATGTTCGTTCGCCCGCAATTCGACCCTGTCGCATTCCACATCGGCCCGCTTGCCGTTCACTGGTATGGCCTGATGTACCTCGCCGGTTTTATGGCTTTCCTGTGGCTGGGGCGCAAGCGCATCGTCAGGCTGAACAACCCGCAGATCACGGTCAAACTGCTCGACGACCTGCTGTTCTATGGCGTACTCGGGGTTATACTGGGCGGGCGGCTGGGCTATGTGCTGTTTTACAAGCCCGATTATTACGCCGCACACCCGCTGGAAATTTTCGCGGTTTGGCAAGGGGGCATGTCCTTTCACGGCGGTTTTCTTGGCGTGCTGGTGGCGATGGCCTGGTTCGCCCGCAAGCATAACTTGCGCTGGCTGGAACTGACCGACTTCATCGCCCCGCTGGTTCCTCCCGGTCTGGCTTTCGGCCGCCTCGGCAATTTCATCAACGGCGAACTGTGGGGACGCCCCACGAATGTGCCATGGGCAATGATTTTCCCCAACGTAGACAACCTGCCGCGCCACCCCTCCGAGCTGTACGAATTTTTTCTGGAAGGCGTGGTGCTGTTCACGGTGCTCTGGCTATATGCACGCACGCCGCGCCCCCTTGGCGCCATTTCCGGCCTGTTTCTGATCGGTTACGGCAGCCTGCGCTTTCTCGTCGAATTCACCCGCGAGCCCGACAACTTTCTCGGCCTGCTGTCGCTGGGCTTGAGCATGGGTCAATGGCTGAGCCTGCCGATGATCATCGCGGGCGTGGTGTTGATGATCGTCAGTTACCGCCGCCCCACTTGACACTCGCTTTGCTCTCGCACACTATTCTCATCGTCGAAATGAACGCCATACCATAACCAGGGCATCACTTTGGACGAACTTTCACTAGCCGCACTGTTTGGTATCCTGCTGTTGCTGCTGGTTTGCAGCGCTTTCTTTTCCGGCTCGGAAACCAGCATGATGGCGATCAACCGCTATCGCCTGAACAGCCTGATACGCAGGGGAAACCGCAGCGCAAAACTGGTCAGCCGCCTGCTCGGCAAGGTGGACAAACTGCTCGGCTCGATATTGCTCGGCAACACCCTGCTCAACGTGCTTGCTGCCGCGGTGACCAACATCATCATCTTTCGCCTGTACGGACAGAACGACCTGGCGCTGCTGCTGGGCACGCTGACGCTCACCTTTGTGCTGCTGGTATTCAGCGAGATCATGCCCAAGATCATCGCGGCAAGCTATCCCGAACGCATCGCGCTGCCGGCAAGTTATCTGCTCACGCCGCTGATCACGCTGTTCCAGCCGGTGGTCTCGATAGCGGGCGGCCTGGTAAAGGGGGTGCTGTGGCTGCTGCGCATCAAGATTGAAACCGATCAAAGCAAGCAAAAAATGACGATCGAGGAACTGCGCGGACTGGTATTGGATGCCGAGCATTTCCTGCCGCGCAAGCACCAGAAGATGCTGCTCAACCTGGTCGATCTGGAACGCATCACGGTGAACGACGTGATGATTCCGCGCAACCAGATTGAGGCGCTGGATATCAATGCCGACGAAAGCGAGCTGCGCCAGCAGATCATCACCTGCCACCACACCCTGCTGCCCGTTTACGCCGACACGCACAGCAATATCATCGGCATACTGCACATCAAGCGGGTGCCGGCGCTGCTCCAGGAAACAAAGCTGGATCTGACCAGGCTGCGTGAAATACTGAACGACCCTTATTTTATTCCGTCCGATACGCCGCTGCTCAAGCAGCTCCAGCAGTTTCAGGAGCGCCACACGCGGTTGGGCCTGGTGGTGGACGAATACGGCGAACTGCTCGGACTGGTCACGCTGGAAAACATCCTTGAGGAGATAGTCGGTGAATTCACCACGCAATCGCCCGCGCAAACCGGCAAATTCCTGCGCCAGGAAGACGGCAGTTTTCTGCTTGAAGGCAGCAGCAGTTTGCGCGAGCTGAATCGCAAACTGGGTTTGCATTTGCCGCTTGATGGGCCGAAAACGCTGAACGGCCTGATCCTCGATCATCTCGAGGATATTCCGGAAACCGGCACCAGCCTGAAAATCGCGGGTTACCCTATCGAGATCATCCAGACCCAGGATCGTATTGTGAAGGTGGCGCGTGTTTTTCCTGCCCGGCCGGATAATCTGCAATAAGGCGCATACCTTTACAAGAAGACCAAAGCTCGGCATGATGCCCGCAAACAATTTGATGAGTGGCCCAAGGGAGACACGATGGCTGTCGCACAACGAGACCAGAAAGCAAAAGTTTTTACCTACGCCTGGGAAGGAAAGGACAAAGCCGGCAAGCCGGCTAAAGGCGAAATGCGCGCGCCCGGCGAGGCCAGCGTGTCTGCCCATTTGCGGCGCCAGGGATTCAATGTCACCAAGATCAAGAAGCAGAAGAGCAGCGGCAAGGCTATCTCCGCAAAGGACATAACGCTGTTCACGCGCCAGCTTGCCGTGATGATGAAATCGGGCGTCCCGTTGTTGCAGGCTTTCGACATCGTCGGCAAGGGACACAGCAATCCTTCCGTGGCACGGCTGTTGTTCGACATCAAAACCGACGTGGAAACCGGCAGCAGCCTGCAACAGGCCTTCCTCAAGTACCCGCTTTATTTCGACGCGCTGTATTGCAACCTGATCGGCGCCGGCGAAGCGGCGGGTATTCTGGACGGACTGCTGGAGCGCCTGGCGACCTACATGGAAAAAACCCAGGCTCTCAAAGGGAAAATAAAATCCGCGTTGTTTTACCCGGTTTCCATCATTGTGGTGGCGTTCCTGATCACCGCCATCATCATGATCTTCGTGATTCCGGCATTCAAGGAACTGTTCAGCGGATTTGGCGCAAGCCTGCCGGCACCGACCCTGCTTCTGATGAGCATTTCCGATGCCTTTGTAAAATACTGGTGGGCGATCTTCGGCGGGCTCGGCGGCGGCATTTATGCCTTCTTCTACTTCTGGAAGCGCAGCAAGAAAATGCAGGACGTGATGGACATGCTGCTGCTCAAGCTGCCCATTTTCGGCGAACTGATCCGCAAGGCCACAATCGCACGCTGGACGCGCACACTGGCAACCATGTTTGCGGCAGGGGTACCTTTGGTCGAATCGCTGGATTCGGTTGCCGGTGCGGCGGGCAATGCGGTTTATTACAATGCCACCAAAGTCATACAGCGCGAGGTCAGCACCGGCAGCGGCCTGACTGTCGCGATGCAGAATACCGAGATATTCCCGAGCATGGTATTGCAAATGTGTGCCATCGGCGAGGAAGCCGGCTCGCTGGACGAAATGCTCAGCAAGGTGGCCGATTTCTATGAAGCCGAAGTGGATGATGCGGTTAGCGCGATCTCCAGCCTGATGGAGCCGGTCATCATGGTGGTCCTGGGCACGCTGATCGGCGGCATGGTGATCGCGATGTACCTGCCGATCTTCAAGATGGGCGAAGTGGTCGGATGAAAATTCAGGAACAACCGGCAAGACACAAGGTACAAGGCACGAGCTTCCCTCCCGGCAATCAGCCTTTAAGTGCCGTTGCGGCATGATGAATCTGGTCGAGCCTTTGCAGACGGGGCAGTCTGCAGTTGCTGTTGCTGGCTTGACCGGCCGGCCAAGGGCCTGCGTGTCTGCCCCTCACCTCTCCCCGCACTGACCTGTCTGCACTGAAACTGCCTATATGAATACATTACCCCAACTGCTTCAATCCTCACCGCTTGCATTTATGATCATGGCCGGCGTGCTGGGCCTGATGGTCGGCAGCTTTCTCAATGTGGTGATACACCGGCTCCCGAAAATGATGGAACGGGCCTGGCAGCAACAGTGCGCCGAGCTGTTGCAAAGCGGTGAAGATCAACCCGATCTTGCGCCATACAACCTCATCGTTCCCCGCTCCGCCTGCCCGCATTGCAATCACGCCATCAGCGCATGGGAAAACATTCCCATCCTCAGCTATCTGCTGTTGCGCGGCAAATGCAAGGGCTGCGGTGCGGCCATTTCGCCGCGCTATCCCGTCATCGAGGCGATCAGCGGCATACTGTGCGCGTATGCGGCCTGGCACTTCGGCTTCGGCTGGACTGCCGCCGGTGCGCTGTTGCTGGTCTGGGCATTGCTGGCGCTCACTGCCATAGACTTCGACACGCAACTGCTGCCGGACGCAATCACCCTGCCGCTGCTCTGGGCGGGTTTGCTGTTCAACCTGTTCGGGGTATTTACCACTTTGTCCAGCGCAGTGCTGGGAGCGGTAATCGGTTATCTCGCGTTGTGGAGTGTGTACTGGCTTTTCAAACTGGTCACCGGCAAGGAAGGCATGGGCTACGGCGATTTCAAGCTGCTTGCCGCGCTGGGCGCCTGGCTGGGCTGGCAGTTGCTGCCGCTGATCATCCTGCTTTCGTCGCTGGTTGGCGCGGTGGTCGGCATCACCCTGATCGTGGCACTCAAGCATGGCCGCAACATTCCCATCCCGTTTGGCCCCTATCTGGCCGGCGGTGGGCTGATCGCGCTGTTCTGGGGACCGGTACTGACACAAACCTATCTGCGGCTGTTAGGCTAGCCATGGTGTTCTGTGTAGGGCTTACGGGCGGGATAGGCTGCGGCAAGAGCACCGTGGCGGCGCTATTCGCCGAACATGGCGCCGGCATCATCGATACCGATGCGATCGCACGCAGCCTGACCCAATCCGGCGGCGAAGCGATAGACGCGATCCGTGCGGCGTTTGGCAATGCTTACCTCACCCCAGAAGCGGCATTGGACCGCGCCAAAATGCGCGCGCTGATCTTTGCGGATGCCGCCGCCAAACAACGGCTGGAGCTGATCCTGCACCCGTTGATCCTGGAACAGGCCAAAGTGCAACTTGGCCGGTTGCAGGACAAACCCTACGTTATCATCGCCGTGCCGCTGCTGCCGGAAAGCCCGGCGTTCAGGCAGCTGACCCAGCGCATACTGGTGGTGGATTGCGGCGAAAGCGCCCAGCTTGCGCGTGTCGCCGCACGCAACCGGATGAGCGAGGCAGAGATTCGCAGCATCATCGCGCAGCAAACACCGCGCGCCGAACGCCTGAAAATTGCCGATGATGTGATACACAATGATGCAAACCTGGACAGTTTGGCAAAACAGGTCAGCGTTCTGCATGTACACTACTCTTCCATGCAAAACAACATTTGACGATAACCGGATCTTCAATATATCGTTACATCTGATTTCTTCCACGGCACATGGCCAATAACGGAACAGCACAGCGGGCAATAACGGCGTGATCAGCTACGAATTTCCTCTCAATGAAAAGATCCGCACCCTGCTGCGCCTCGAGGATTTGTTCGCGCGCATGGCGCACTTCACCGAACACGATCACAGCATGGATCACCATGCCGCACTGATCACACTGTTCGAGATTCTTGAGGTGATCTGCCGCGCCGACCTGAAATCGGATTTATTGAAGGAACTGGAACGCCAGAAGCGCGTGCTGTCCAACCTGCGCAGTAACCCCGAGATTTCCGAAGATGCGCTGGATGCGATTCTGACCGAGATCGAGCAGACTTATGAATTATTGCTCGCGATGAGCGGAAAGATCGGACAGCACCTGCGCGAGAACGAATGGCTGATGAGCATCAAGCAGCGTGCCGTGATGCCGGGCGGCACCTGTGAATTCGACCTGCCTTCCTATCACTACTGGCAAGCCCAGACTGCAGATCTTCAGCGCGAGAACCTGCGCTCCTGGCTGGCTCCGCTGCTGCCGTTGCATTCCGGGATGAGAATCATCCTGCAACTGTTGCGCGAAAACGGCAAATCCTTCCACTTCACCGCGCATCAGGGCACTTTCCAGCAGATGCAGGGCGGGCGTGTCGCCCAGATGCTGCGCGTCCGCATGAGCAGGGAACTGCCGTGCATACCCGAAGTCGGCGCCAACAAATACGCGATCAACATCCGCTTCATCGCGGCAAACTACGCTGCAAAGACCACGCTGTTCGAACAGGATGTGCCGTTCGAGCTTACCTTCTGCAGCCTGTCCTCATAATGCAAAAAAAACCGCCCATCGTTGCCTGTCCGCGTTGCGGCAAAGAACACCAATGGGACACCAACAACCGCTTCCGCCCGTTCTGCAGCGAACGCTGCAAGATGATCGACCTGGGCAAGTGGGCGAACGAGGAATATCGCGTGGCCCAGCCGGCGGATCAGGACGAGCAGGATTTCACCGAGCCGCCTCACCAGGCCTGACGCAGTAGCGCGATACCATGTGCCCCATGCTGCCACGCGGCATGCATGTCGGCATGGGTCAATCCGCCCAGCGCATACACCGGAATCGACACGCCCGCCGCGATCTCCGCAAACTTCTCCCAGCCCAGATGCGGCGCACCCGGATGCGATTGCGTCGCCTGCACCGGACTCAGCAGCGCGAAGTCGCAGCCCAGTGCCTCGGCACGACGCAGCTCCTCCGCGTTATGGCAGGAGGCCGCGCACCAATCCACATCGGGACGCTCGCTCAACCCGGCCAGCTGTGTGCCGGTCAACTGCACCCCGTCCGCACCGATCTCCCTGCATAACTCGATATCGGCATTGATGATCAGCCGCGCATCATGCCGACGCATCAGCGGCAACATCCTCAGCGCCAGCGCACGCAGCATCTCGCGCGAATAATCCTTCTCGCGCAGCTGCACCAGCCGCAAGCCATTTTGCAGCTCCGCTTCCAGCCGCAGCATGAACTCCTGTTCACCCAATTCCTTGACATTGCTGATCGCATACAGCGTCGGCAAGGACAGCGAGCGCAGGACAGGACCGTTGGCGGGCAGCACCGGTGCAACAGGAACATCGGATACCTGCTGCCAGGAAAACTGCTGTCCCTCGTGCGGATGCAACTCGCCGCTCCACTCAGTCACGCGAAAGAAACTCAGCCGCACGGTCGCATGCGGATAGGTGAACACGCGCGTCAGCCACGGGTAGGCGGTCTGGACTGTTATGCCCAGTTCCTCGCGCAGCTCGCGCACCAGCGCATGGTAGGGGGTCTCGCCGGATTCGATCTTGCCGCCTGGGAATTCCCAGTAGCCGGCCCAGATTTTGTCTGCTGGGCGTTGGGCTAACAGGAATGTACCGTCTGGTTTTTGCAGGACGGCGGCGGCTACTTCGACGATTTTTGTTTTTTCAATTGTGTTGTTCAATGAAACCTCATTCTTATTAGGCCGTTCGCCCTGAGCTTGTCGAAGGGTCGCCGCGTTGCGGCGAGGAATCGTCTGTAGGAGCGGGCCATGCCCGCGAACAAAATACAATCGCGGGCATGGCCCGCTCCTACCATTTATACCAAATCAACTTCGCCGGGGGTAGCCCGGCAGCTAGTCACTTTCTTTTGAGTGGCCAAAAGAAAGTAACCCAAGAAAAGGCCACCCCGGTTTGCCGCCGCTACGCGGTCCCCTGCGTTGCTCGACTGCTCAGGCGGCTGCGGAACTCGCACGATCCGCTACGCGGCCACGTGCTCAAACAGTCCTCGCCGAAATCCCCTGACCAGCCTCCGCTACTCGGCGGCGCACAGGGGATGAAAAGCAAAAATCCAAAACAATGGGTGGACACACCGTGCCCACCCGATTCGACTGGACTGTGTAAAAGCTAAATACAAACTTCTAAGCACCCAAAGGAAATAGATTCTCTCTATCCATTTTGGAAATAAAATCTTCAATAGTTTTATCTGGATCAATAGGTAATCTCAATTGCTCAAATGCAGATACCAACCCATCTTTTGTCAGCAGAATCACTTGATGATTTTTTAAATCTTCAGGGCGACTAGCCACTTGATCTTTGGGGAGGGCACATACAAGTATCGCGTCAATGCGTGATGGCCTCTTACTTTCTTGCAGTGCTTTTAATAATGAACCCTTTCGATCTACTAATTTACCTAGCTTTGAACTAAAGTCAGCCATGCGGGTTGTGCACTCAACTAGGATAAGCCTTCCACTTGGAGTTGTAACAACAATATCTGGCGAGTCAGTTTCAATCTGCACTGCAGAAGAAAAACCCATAAGAAAAAATAGTGCTGCGACACCCAGCTCAAAACGCGTGGAATCCGTTGAATCAAATATCGCATTCCTAATCATTCGAAGGTCTTTGTCAAAGTGTTGAACTGCTATCAATCGGCTGTTATCACCTTTTACTGGATCCAAAAACCACTGTCTTCTGACAGTAGTTTCGCCAATCATAAGCATGGCTATCGCACTATCTGCATTTCTGAGTGGGATTTTCGCCACCCCTTCTTGCCTTCCCTTACGCGCCTTTTTCCATTTAATCTTCGCAGCTACTTGTTTCCTACTACTTACTCCCTTCCCAGGAACTGCGCGAACAGCCAACCCTAAGCGCTCGAAATCAAAAGTTGGGTGCGCGTGTAGAAGTATTTGAAATTTGTCTTTCTCCAAATGACACTCGGAAAGAATTAGATCAACTGGCGGGAGGACTCGAATATTAATTGAGGGTGATTCATGACTTAGCTGCGGATCTTTCAATCCAAGCCACCCGGATAGATCAGAAAGACCATCAAAAGGTGTTGAACACTGTCGAAGTGCGTTATCTATACTACTGAAACTTATTTGAGAAGAGGTTGTAGCACTATTACCAACAACTTGAAGGTGTAGATCATAAAACCATCTATCCCTAAAGTTCATATCCGAATAATAAGAATACTGATGCTCACTTTTTAAAGTAAGTAGCTGTCCATGAGCTTCTATCTGACCTTGTATTGCCTTATTTAATATCCCTAGCAAACTCTCTCTTTTTCCTGTTAACTGTATTTGCCCCGCATACAAACCATTCGCCTCAATATTAAAGCCCATATTCTCTGTTGGTGGGAGTGGTGACAATCCTATAAAGGCCGCATATAAGCAAATTTCTTCGCCATCCCTTCGGGCAATGTAGCGAATATCGATTGAATAAGAATCGCAAACCCAATCGTTTGTAGCTCGGAGAAATAAGTCTTTATTGAGGTCGTTCAATATATCCACCTAAAAGTGAATTATTCCGGATGAATTCATTTCCTATCAGCAAATTTAAAGAATAGGTCATGTCTTTCAAGTTCCCAATGTACCGGAGTCGAATTGGTTTAGCTATTGACTTCAACATGGTGGGCAGTTTGTTGCCCACCATACGGGTTTAAGGTTTTGGATTTTCATCCCCTGAGCGCCGCCGAGTAGCGCAGACTGGTCAGGGGATTTCGGCGAGGACTGTTTGAGCACGTGGACGCGTAGCGGATCGTGCGAGTTCCGCAGCCGCCTGAGCAGTCGAGCAACGCAGGGCACCGCGTAGTGGCGGCAAACCGGGGCGGCGTTTCTTTGGTTCCTTTCTTTGGCCGTACAAAGAAAGGAACCGGCGTGCGGGGCCGCACCCCGCGACTTTGACTTTGAAGTTGGGTTACGCAATAAAACCGCTAACCCAACCTACTGCCGTCCCGCCCAATCCCTAGCAAACTGCCAAGCCACCCGTCCACTCCGTGACCCCCGCTGAATCCCCCATTGCAACGCCTCCTGCCGCGCAGCTTCATCAAATGCTGCAGTCACTTCAAAGTACTTTAACCAGTGCGCAACGATGTCCAGATACTCGTCCTGGCTGAACGGGTAGAACGACACCCACAGACCGAAGCGCTCCGACAGCGAGATTTTCTCCTCGACGCTTTCACCCGGATGTATCTCGTCGCCGACATATTTGGTTGCAAGATTGTCCTGCATCGATTCCGGCATCAGGTGGCGGCGATTGGAAGTTGCGTAGATCAGAAGGTTGTCGGAGAACGCGACCAGCGATCCGTCCAGCGCGGCCTTGAGCGCCTGGTAGCCGGGTTCCTCGGAATCGAACGACAGGTCGTCGCAATACAGGATGAAGCGCTCCGGCCTGCCCGCAACCAGCGCGATGATGTGCGGCAGATCGCCCAGCGCCGGTTTGCCGACCTCGATCAGGCGCAGTCCGTCCGCGGCAAATTCGTTGAGCAGCGCCTTGACCAGCGAAGACTTGCCGGTGCCGCGCGATCCGGTGAGCAGCACGTTGTTGGCAGGTCGGCCCTGCACGAACTGTCTGGTATTCTGGCTGATAAGCTGCTTTTGCCTGTCGATGCCGAGCAGGTCGGTCAGGCCGATGCGATGCGGGTGCATCACGGGAACGAGCCTGCCCTGCTCCCAGCGAAACGCGTTGGCTTTATCCCAATCGGGTGCGGCGGAAGAAGCGGATGGGAACAGGCGTTCCAGCCGGTCCAGCAGCGCGTTGGCCTTTTCAAACAAGTTATCAGTATTGATGTTCATTTCCTGTTCCAAACGTGGTCGGTTAATAATATGAAAATTACCGCGGCTTACGCCGTAAGCGGGCGCGGCCGCGAAATGCCGAAACCCTGTGCGAAATCGATACCGATTTCTGCCAGACTGGCAATCGTTTCTTCGCTCTCCACCATCTCCGCGATGGTTTTGACCCCGATCACCTTTGCGACCCGGTTTATCGCTGTCACCTTGGCGAGTTTCGCCGGGTCGTGAAGAATGCCCAGAATGACGCTGCCGTCGATTTTGAGAAATTCCACCTGGAAGCCGCGGATCAGGTCAAACAAAACCCGATCCCGGCCAAAACCGCTGAGCGCGACACGACAGCCGAACTGCCTGACCTGCCGCGCAAATTCTGCCACATCCCCGGTTCCTGATGCCAGATCGGAGTCCGATATTTCAAAGCACAGGGCCTTGCCGGGCACACCGTATTCCAGCAGCGTCAGTTGCAGAAATTCCGGGAAACCCGAATCGGCAATCGTGGCCCCGGACACGTTGATGAAGTGCATGGAATTTTCCGGTGCACCCTCGCGATGCTTTTGATGGGCAACCCATTCCGCAACGTGTTGCACCACCCACCGGTCCAGATGCGGCATCAGGCCGTATTTTTCGGCAAGCGGGAAAAAGGTACCCGGCGGCAGCATGCTGCCCTCTTCCTCGTTCAGGCGAACCAGTATCTCGTAATGCTCGGCACGCTCTGAATCAGCAGCCAGCGGCGTTATCAACTGGCAGAACAGCGTGAATTCCCCATTCTCGATTGCAGCCCTGATCATGCCCGAATCATGTTGCCCGGCAACCTGTTCGGAGTATGCATCGACAAACAGATTCTGGTCGGCCGAGGATTCATTCTTGTCCGATGCGCGCACATCACCCGGTCCGGTGATATCGTTGATCAACAGGTAAAACCCGGCAACTTTGCCATCCTCCCCAAACTGCGGAACATGCTCGACAGCCAGCCTGTAGACCGCGCCATCGGGCATTTTCTGCGTACGCTGGTAATGCACCGCATGGCCGTCCAGAGACTGGCGGACCGCGGTCGCTGTTTCCTGGTAGATCTTGCTGCCCAGCACGTCGCGCATATGCCGGTGATTGACCTGTTCAGGCCGCAGGTTCAGCCACGCCAGAAAGGTCTTGTTGCAATATTCGCAATGACCCTCCTTGTCCACGAACGCAACCATGGTCGGCAACACCTCGTCGAGCAAATGCAATCTGGGTTTGCTGGCGGCAATGGTCTTCTCTGCCGCTTTGCGCAGTTGCGTTTCGCGTTCCAGCCTGGATTTTACTTTTGACAGCTGCGCGGTGCGGCGCGTGAGAGTCCACTCTGCATGCGACCTGCGTGTTGCTTCCGCAAGTATCGCGGCCACCAGAATCCCGGTCAGGAAGGTGATCCATTGCTCGCCAAGCTGGGTAAAGTAGATTGCAAAAACGAGAACAGTTGCGGTAATAATAACCGCTGCAGCCGAGATGAATGGTCGAATGGCACGAAATAGCTTGCGGCCTATCATTTACGCTCCTCTCTGTCCGGCGTACCGCCTGCTGCGGCAACATCTGCACCGTACACGGTGAATTGTGCGTGGGACTATAACTCCTTTTTGCGGAACCTGCGGGCCATCCCGCAACACCGATCGCTAACTCCGGTAGCTGGCGTTGATCTTCACGTAGTCGTATGAGAAATCGCAGGTCCACAGCGTGGCATGCGCCGCGCCGCGATCCAGTACCACGCGTATGGTGATGTCGCTCTGCTGCATGACGCGCTGGCCGTCTTCTTCACGATAACTGGTCGCACGCCCGCCATGCTCGGCAACCAGCACCTCATCAAGGTACAGTTTGAGCCGGTCGACATCCAGATCATCCACGCCCGCATAACCGATTGCGGCAAGGATGCGGCCGAGGTTGGGATCCGAGGCGAAGAATGCGGTCTTGACCAGCGGCGAGTGCGCGATGGCGTAGCCGATCTGCTTGCATTCCGCTTCATCCCTGCCGCCCTCGATTTTCACCGTGATGAACTTGGTCGCACCCTCGCCGTCACGCACGATGGCCTGTGCCAGGTGTACCGCGACCTCGGTGACAGCTGATTGCAAAGCTTTGCAGGCTGTGCTGTCGGCAGATTTAATTTCGGGCAGCGGGGATTTTCCGGTGGCGATCAGCATCAGCGCGTCGTTGGTGGAGGTGTCGCCGTCCACGGTGATGCAATTGAACGAGCGGTCACCGGCTTCGCGCACCATCGCCTGCAGCAACGGTTGCGCGATCGCCGCATCGGTGGCGATGTAGCCCAGCATGGTCGCCATGTTGGGGTGGATCATGCCCGATCCCTTGGCAATGCCGGTAATGGTGACCAACACGCCGTCTATCGACACTTGCCTTGAAATCGCCTTGGCGACGATGTCGGTGGTCATGATCGCCTCGGCGGCATCGAACCAGTTATCCGCACGCATGTTCGCCACTGCACCTGGCAGGCCTGCGGCGATCCTGGCGAGCGGCAGCGGCTCCATGATCACACCGGTGGAAAACGGCAATATCTGCGCTGCCTTGCAGCCCAGCAGGCCCGCCAGCGCCGCGCAGCTGGTGCGCGCGTCCCGCATGCCCTGCTCGCCGGTGCCGGCATTGGCGTTGCCGGTATTGACCAGCAGCGCCCGTATTCCGTCCGAACCTGTCACCGCGGCCTGGGCGAGATGCTCGCGCGCAACGATCACCGGCGCGGCACAGAAACGATTTTTGGTGAACACACCGGCAACCCGTGCGCCCTCGCACAGCTGCATCACCAGCAGATCCTTGCGCTTTTCGCGTTTGATATTCGCTGCCGTGATTCCGAGGGAAACACCCGCAACGGGCAATAGTTGTGCCGCGACGGGCTGGGTCAGGTTGACTGGCATAAATATATCTTTCTAGTTGCAGTAGGGTTTTGAAAAACGTAGCGAGCGATGGCGGATCAAGGCGCAAAAGGGCGAAAAAGTAGCCGCTCTGACACGGTGTTGCAAAGCATCCTGGTGCGGGAAGAGCGAGCTGCATTTGCTCCCGCAATCGGCTGGCTTCGCCAGTAACGTGTAGCAAATGCGGTTTACATTTGAGTTTATCGCTTGGCGATCTCGCATTTTGAGCCCTTGAGCAACGCAGTTATGCCGAGCGCAGTAGTTTTTCAATACCCTACTAATAGCGGCCGTGGGTTTTATAGATGTAGTTGCTCAACTCTGCCGACTGGCTGTTCACGCGCCGCACGATGCCGTGCACATTGCGCACCACGCCGCGCATCACCTTGTAAACGATCATTGGATGCGAGTTGACCAGCCTTTCAAAATCCGCCCTTGCCATGCTCAGCACTTTGGTTTTGCCTACCGCGTACAGTGTTGCGCTGATATCGGAGGCGGCACCACCGACGAAGGTGATGATGCCGGCCAGGTCTCCCGGCTTGAGCACATGAATGATGGTTTCCTCCTGGCCGCTGGCTATCCTGACCTCGATATCGCCATGCGCCAGGATGTACAGATTGTCAGCCTGCTTGTCACCGGGCTGGACGATTTTATCGCCGGACTTGTAGTCCTCAACGCCGAACAGTTGCTCGATAATTTCAACTTCTGCATCACTCAGCTCTTCGGTGATTGTCGAGGTGCGCAGCGTATCCTTCACTAAAGACATTTCAAGTTCCTGCGAGAATTAGCTCAACCTGCCGTGGCACTGCTTGTATTTCTTTCCCGACCCGCATGGACACGGATCATTGCGCCCCACCTTCTGCCCGGTGCGCACAAACGGCTTTTGCTCTTCACCGGCCGGGCCGCCCTCGTCAGACTCGCCCAGCGCCTGCTCGTAATCGGCATGATGGTACTGGACATTTTCGGGTGCCGGCGATGCTTCGACCACCTCGACATCCGATTCACCGCGCACTTGCACGGTCATCAATGTTTGCGTCACTTCGAGCTTGATGGCCTCCAGCATCGTTGCAAACAGCTCGAATGCCTCGCGCTTGTATGCCTGCTTGGGATCCTGTTGCGCATAACCGCGCAAATGGATGCCCTGGCGCAGATGATCCAGTGCGGAGAGGTGCTCGCGCCAATGCGCATCGAGACTTTGCAGCATCATTGCGCGTTCGTAATGGTGCATCACCTCGGGGCTCACCGCCTCGACCTTGGCCTGGTATTGCTGCTGGGCGATCTCCCGGATGCGCGCGCGCAGCGCGGCTTCATTGAACGCCTTGTCCTCATCCAGCCACTGCGCCAGCGGCAACTCCAGGCGAAAATCGGCAACCAGCTTTCTTTCCAGCGCGGGCACATCCCATTGCTCTTCCATGGAGTGCGGCGGAATGTACTCGCTGACGGTGTTTTCCAGAACGTCGTCGCGCATCGCCTGGATAGTTTCGGTGATATCCGCGCTTTCCAGCAACTCGCTGCGTTGCTGATAAATCACCTTGCGCTGGTCGTTTGAAACGTCGTCATATTCCAGAATCTGTTTGCGCATGTCGAAGTTGCGCGCCTCGACTTTGCGCTGCGCATTTTCGATCGCGCGCGTTACCCAGCTGTGCTCGATCGCTTCGCCTTCCGGCAACTTGAATTTGTTCATGATCGCGGTAACGCGATCGGAAGCAAAAATGCGCAACAACGGATCTTCCAGCGACAGGTAAAAACGGCTCGATCCCGGATCGCCCTGGCGCCCGGCTCGCCCGCGCAGCTGATTGTCGACGCGGCGCGATTCGTGTCGTTCGGTGCCGATGATATGCAGTCCGCCGCTGTCCAGCACCTGCTGGTGCAGCTGTTGCCATTCGGATTTTATCTGGGCGATGCGCTGCTGTTTGGCTGCCTCATCCAGGCTGGCATCTTCACGCACCAGTTCAGTTTGCTTCTCTGCGCTTCCTCCCAGCACGATGTCGGTACCGCGTCCCGCCATGTTGGTGGCTATGGTCACCATCTTCGGCCGTCCGGCTTGCGCGATGATTTCAGCCTCGCGTTCATGCTGCTTGGCATTCAGCACCTGATGCGGCAGCTTTTCGCGCTCCAGGTATCCCGACAGCAATTCCGAGTTCTCGATCGAGGTCGTGCCCACCAGGACCGGTTGCCCGCGCTGGTAGCAATCCTTGATGTCTTCGATCACCGCATGATATTTTTCCTTGGTGGTAAGGAACACCTTGTCCATCATGTCCTTGCGGATGGTCGGACGATTCGGCGGGATGATCACTGTTTCCAGATTATAGATTTGCTGGAACTCGTAGGCCTCGGTATCCGCCGTTCCGGTCATCCCGGCAAGCTTGCTGTACATGCGGAAATAATTCTGGAACGTGATCGACGCCAGCGTCTGGTTTTCCTTCTGGATGGTCACGCCTTCTTTGGCTTCCACCGCCTGATGCAGACCATCCGACCAGCGCCGCCCCGACATCAGGCGGCCGGTGAATTCATCCACGATCACCACCTCGCCGTCTTGCACCACATAATGCTGGTCGCGCAGATACAGGTTGTGGGCGCGCAACGCGGCATACAGGTGATGGATCAGGGTAATGTTGGCCGTGTCATACAGGCTGCCGCCTTCGGGCAGCAGTCCGGCCCGGGTGAGTATGTTTTCAGCGTGTTCGTGACCGGATTCGGTAAGCAGTATCTGTTGATTTTTTTCGTCCACGGTATAGTCGCCGGGCCCTTCTTCGTCCGGGTCCCCGGCCTTGCGCACCAGTTGCGGAGCCAGCTTGTCGATACGCACATAAATATCCACGTTATCCTCGGCCTGGCCGGAAATAATCAGCGGGGTGCGCGCCTCGTCAATCAGGATCGAATCCACCTCATCCACGATCGCGTAGTTGAGCGGGCGCTGGAAGCGTTCACCGACCTGGGTTGCCATGTTGTCGCGCAGATAATCGAAACCGAATTCGTTGTTGGTTCCATAGGTAACATCGGAGGCATAAGCGGCTTGCTTGTCAGCCGACTCCATCTGCGACAGGATCACGCCCACCGACAAACCGAGGAACCGGTACAGCCTGCCCATCCATTCCGCATCGCGGCTGGCCAGATAATCGTTCACGGTAACGACATGCACGCCCTTGCCGGAAATCGCATTCAGGTAGACCGGCAAAGTGGCCATCAGGGTCTTGCCCTCGCCGGTGCGCATCTCGGCAATCTTGCCGTAATGCAGAACCATCCCGCCGATCAGCTGCACATCGTAGTGGCGCATACCCAGCACCCGGCTGCTTGCCTCGCGCGCCACGGCAAACGCTTCCGGCAACAGCGCATCAAGCGCTTCGCCCTGCGCAAAGCGCTGCCGGAAACTTTCGGTTTTCTCGCGCAATCCATCATCGCTCAACTTGGCGATTTCGGATTCGAGCTTGTTGATGGTTTGGACTGTAGCGCGGTATTGCTTGAGCAAGCGATCATTGCGGCTACCGAAGACACTTTTCAGTACTTTGGAAATCATATTTTTAATTTTCTCGACTACAAATAATAGAGGGTGAGGCGATTGATCACCTCACCCTCACCAATAACCATCACTGTTAACCGGAGGATTTTTGCAAAAAACGCACGGGATTCTGGGCAACGCCTTTATAACGTACTTCGAAGTGCAGGTGGTTTCCGGTAGAACGACCGGTACTGCCCACCAGTGCGATCTCCTGGCCACGCCGCACAACCTGGCCGACCTTGACCAGCACTTTCGAAGTATGCGCGTAGCGCGTGACAATATCATTGCCGTGATCAATCTCCACCATATTACCATACGACGAATCCATGCCCGCATAGTCCACCACCCCGCCGGCCGAGGCATATACCGGCGTCCCGGCATTCGCCACAAAATCCACGCCTTCGTGCATCGCCATTTGGCCGGTAAACGGGTCTATGCGCCAGCCAAAATTCGAGGAATAGTAACCGGTATGGACCGGCGGCAGGGAGGGCAACAACCTGCGGCTCAATTGATTCTGCATCATCATGGTTTCCAGGGCAGTCAGCTTGTCGCTGCGATCGTTTACCACATGCCCCAGCCTGTCCAGCTGCTGGTTCAAACCGTTCTCCGACATTTTCTTCTCGGTAAAAGGCACCTGCGGTCCGCCCATTGCGGGCAGTTCTGAAAACTGAAATTCCGTCGGTTTCATCCCGGCCAGTTTGGTCAAACGGGCGCCCAGTGCGTCCAGGCGCTGCACTTGCGCCTGCATCTGCCCGACCCTTAACGCCATCGCATCCAGGCTGTTCTGCAGATACATCTGCTGCTTTTGCTGTTCGTTGTTGCGCACCTGGGACAACAGGGTGCGTATCTCGTTGCTCAGACTTTCCGGGGCAAAGCGGACCAACGCATATTGCAGTGCAAGCGCGGCCCCCAGCATCAATCCGGAAAACAATACCAGCAATAGCGTAATTTTTCCCACGCCCAGAGTAATGCTGCGAGTTTTTGCCAGACGGTTGGAAACTAGAATAATATTCATGCCTCACCCCATACCAAAGTATTCAAAAAAATTGTGGCACAACACCTGAAATCATTGCTCAGCGGAAATTCCGAACTGCGCCCGCTGCTGGCAAAAGCCCAAGTCTTGTCGGCCTTGCAGCGCCATTTTATCAGCATTGCCCCGCCTGATCTTGCGCAAGCCAGCCAGGCACAGGTTTTGGGTCTGCAACTCGGCACACTCAGCATCGCCGTTGCCAATGCAGCAGTCGCCGCAAAATTGCGCCAAATGGCACCCCAACTGGTGTCCGCTATGCAGGACAGGGGCTGCGAGGTTAGCGGAATCCGCATCAAGGTGCAAGTTTCCTTCGATCGCCTCCAACCCAAACCCGTCCCGCACAAACTCAGCCATTCGGCACAGGAAGCACTGGCTGAACTCAGCAGCAACCTGAACGACTCGCCGCTAAAATTTGCGCTGGAAAAAATGGCAAAACTTAAAAACTAGCGCTGGCTGCTGCGCACTGTGCCTTTATGCGGGCTTAATCTTAATACAGGGGGGTGTCAAAGTATTCCCAGCCAACCCACCAGCACATAGCGCTCAAGCACAAACAGCAGCGCGAAAACCAACAGCAGCAGCACTGTGAAGCGCACCGTTTGCGATGCAAATTCAAGATAACGGCGATTGCGTGTGAGTATATACATCCCGCCGCTGACAACCAGCAGCAATGCCACCAGCATGATTACAAAGCGCAGGATCAGCATGGTTCAACCGCTTTCATGCGGGCTTATACGGACTGCAGCTGCAAGCGCAGGAATGCGGGGGCTTCTTCCACACTGTCGAAGGTGACAAATTCCCAGGCCTGTTCATCGGCAAGCAGTTCGCGCAACAGGGCATTATTCAAGGCATGGCCGGACTTGTATCCGGAAAACGCGCCGATCAGCGGATGTCCGAGCAGGTACAGGTCGCCGATCGCGTCAAGCACCTTGTGCTTGACGAATTCATCCTCGAAACGCAAACCGTCCGCATTCAGTACCCGGTAGTCATCCATCACGATTGCGTTGTCCAGGCTGCCACCCAAAGCCAGACCTTGTGCGCGCATATACTCGACATCCTGCATAAACCCGAAAGTGCGCGCCCGGCTGATATCGCGCACATAGGACTCCTCGCCCAGATCGACCGTTACGTGCTGTTTGGTATTGGCAAATACCGGGTGGGCGAAGTTGATGGTGAAAGTCAATTTGTAGCCTTGGTGCGGTTCGAAACGCACCCATTTGTCGCCCTGTTTCACCTCGACCGTCTTCTTGATGCGGATGAATTTTTTGGCGGCGGATTGTTCAACAATACCGGCGGATTGCAGCAGAAAAACGAACGTCCCGGCGCTGCCGTCCATGATCGGCACTTCCGCGCTGTCCAGGTCGACATAGGCATTGTCCACGCCCAATCCGGCCAGCGCCGACATCAGGTGCTCGATGGTGGCGATGCGCACACCGCCCTGCTCCATGCAGGTGGACAAACGAGTGTCATGCACCAATTCGGCGCGCGCGCAAATCTCCTCGACCGGTTTCACATCCACACGGCGAAACACGATACCGGTATTGACCGGTGCCGGACGCAAACCGAGCGTGACTTTCTCGCCACTGTGCAAGCCAACTCCCGTCACACTGACGGAACTTTTCAAGGTGCGCTGTTTGACCATCTTCCTCATATTACCCACTGAAATCCCGGGTTATTCTAGCACATTCAACAAGCAAGACTTGTGCCCTCCCGTTGATCAATCCGCCTGTTTGCGCAGGAAGGACGGAATATCGTAGGTATCCACGCCTGATTTTTCCATCGCATCCACCGCCGCCCTGCGTCCGCTTCTCATGATGGTGGGCGTTTCCAGCTCCCCGTAATTCACGCCGGACAGCGGCTCGTCATGGGTGCCGGTACGCTGGAAATCCTGGTTCTGGTAAACGATTTCGGGTTTGGCCTGTTTGCGCGCCAGCGGGGCGCCGAGGCCGGTGGCCACCACGGTCACGCGCATTTCGTCACCCATAGCTTCATCGAACACCGAGCCGACGATCACGGTCGCTTCTTCCGCTGCAAACTGGACGCACTCCATCACATCGTCGATTTCCTTCAGCTTGAGCTGCTTTGAAGAAGTGATGTTCACCAGCACGCCGCGCGCACCCGACATATCCACGTCCTCCAGCAGCGGGCTGGCGATCGCGCGTTCGGCGGCAACCCGCGCGCGGTCCGAACCCGACGCGATCGCCGAACCCATCATCGCCATGCCGTTTTCGGACATCACGGTGCGCACGTCGGCAAAGTCGACGTTGATCAATCCGGGCACGTTGATCACTTCGGCAATACCCGCCACCGCACCCTGCAACACGCCGTTGGCAGCCTTGAACGCCTCCGGGACGGTGACATCATTGCCCAGCACTTCCATCAATTTCGAATTGGGCACGATGATCAGCGAATCGACGTATTCGGTCAGCGACTCGATGCCGGCCTTCGCGAAACGCATCCGGTTGCCCTCGTAGGCAAACGGCTTGGTGACCACTGCAACGGTCAGAATATCCAGCTCCTTGGCGATTTGCGCAACGATCGGCGCCGCACCGGTCCCGGTACCGCCGCCCATGCCGGCGGTAATGAACACCATATGCGCACCGGTCAGCATCTCCTTGATGCGTTCGCGATCTTCTTCGGCGGCCGCCTGGCCAACCGAGGGTTTGGCACCCGCACCCAGACCCTTGGTGATGTTCACCCCGATCTGCAGCTGGGTTGGCGCCTTGCTGCGTTTGAGCGCCTGCGCATCGGTATTGATGACGATGAATTCGACACCCTGCACACCCTGTTCGATCATGTGATCTACCGCGTTGCCACCGCAGCCGCCCACACCGATCACCTTGATCACCGCATCCTGCGTTTGTGCTTCCATAATTTCAAACATCGCTGTCTCCTTAAAATAATTGCCGATAAACCAACTGTGTAATTCCCGAACTACCCATTCCCTGAACTGCTAAAAATTCCCCTGAAACCACGCTTTCATTCTTGCCAGTACGTCACCAAATGAATTCGATTGCATACGCGTCTCCTCATTGCGTTGATGATGTTCCAGGCCATATAAAAGCAGCCCGACACCGGTCGCCATGCGCGGCGTTTTCACCACGTCCGACAAGCCGCCGATGTATTTCGGGATACCCAGGCGCACCGGCAGATGGAAGATTTCCTCGCCCAGCTCGACCATGCCCTGCATCGCGCTGCTGCCGCCGGTAATCACGATGCCGGACGACAGCAATTCCTCGAACCCGCTGCGGCGCAATTCCTGCTGAACCAGCGAATACAGTTCCTCGACGCGCGGCTCGATCACCTCCGCCAGGGTCTGGCGCGACAACATGCGCGGCCCGCGCTCGCCCACGCCGGGCACCTCGATCGCGCCGCCATCGGCCAACTGGCGCAACGCGCAGCCATGTTTGACCTTGATGTCTTCGGCATCCTGTGTCGGGGTGCGCAATGCCATCGCGATATCGTTGGTTATCTGGTCGCCGGCAATCGGGATCACCGCGGTATGGCGGATCGCGCCGCCGGTGAACACCGCGATATCGGTGGTGCCGCCGCCGATGTCGACCAGGCACACACCCAGCTCCATTTCATCGTCAGCCAACACGGCCTTGCTCGATGCCAGCGGCTGCAGGATCAACTCGTTTACTTCCAGACCGCAGCGGTGTATGCACTTCATGATGTTCTGCACCGCAGCGACCGCTCCGCTGACGATATGCACCTCGACGTCCAGGCGCATCCCGCTCATGCCCAGCGGCTTGCGGATGCCGTCCTGCCCGTCGATGCTGAATTCCTGCTCGAGGATGTGCAGTATCTGCTGGTCACCCGGCAGGCTTATCGAACTGGCTGTCTCGATCACACGCTCGATGTCGGCGGCAATAACCTCTTTCTCCTTGATCTTCACCATGCCGCGGGAATTGATGCTGCGAATATGGCTGCCCGCGATGCCGGTATAGACCTCGGTAATTTTGCAATCGGCCATCAGTTCGGCTTCCTCCAGCGCGCGCTGGATCGCGCCCACCGTGGCTTCGATGTTGACCACCATGCCCTTCTTCATCCCGGACGACGGATGCATGCCCATACCGATCACTTCCAGCATGCCGTCCGGCTTGGCCTCGCCGACGATGACCACGATCTTGGACGTGCCGATGTCCAGCCCGACCACCAAATTTTTAATTTCCCTGTTTCTGCTCATCATTTGTTCCCCGCTGCCGCCTATCAACCTTGTTTGCCCAGCCCACCCACCGCAAATCCGTTGCGATAGCGCAAATCCACATACTTCACCCGGTGCTGTACTGCCGCCAGGCTGTATGGGTAAACCTTCACGAACCTCGCCAGCCTTTGCTGCACATCCTCGCGCCCCAGTTCCAGTACCATGCCATTGCTCAGATGCAGCTGCCATGCATGACGCGGCGTCAACACGATCTGTTCAACCTGCAAATCCAGTCCGGCAAGCTGCTGTTCAAACTGCGCGTAGTACTGCGTTACCTCGGCAGCCGAATCGTCCGGCCCGATGAATCCCGGCAGCACCTGTTTGCTCTGTGCCGCAAAGACCTCGCCTTGCCGATTCACCAGCGCGCTATTGTTCCAGTGCGCCAGCGCCTGGTGTTCTTCGATCTGCACTTCCAGACTGGATGGAAAGTCACGGCGTATGTCGACGCCGCGCACCCATGGCACCTTTTCCAATGACTGCCTTAGCTGCCTGATGTTCACGGTAAAAAAGTTTCCGTCCACCTCGTTGCGCACCACCTGCAACACTTCCCCTGCATCTACCCGCTGCGGCTTGACCATCAAACGTACGCTGTGCAGCGGAAACAATCCCGGCAGATGCGTCACGTAATAGATCGTGCCGTACAGCAGCGCGCACACACTGAAACCGAACAGCCAGTTGGCAATGTTGCGCAGCAGTGGCGCGTTATCCCACATGGGCCAACTCCAGTATGCGCAGCACCAGCTGTTCGAAACTCATCCCGTCCTGGCGCGCTGCCATCGGCACCAGGCTGTGGTCGGTCATGCCCGGCGAGGTATTCGCCTCGAGCAAATACGCTACGCCGTTATCGTCTGCCAGAAAATCAACACGTCCCCAGCCCTGCCCGCCGATCAGCGCAAATGCCCGTTTGGCCAGCTCCTGCATCCCGGCTTCCCGTTCCGCGCTCAGCCCGCTTGGGCACAGGTAGCGTGTCTCGTCGCTCAGATATTTCGCCTCGTAGTCATAAAATTCGTTTGCGGGCTCGATCTTGATTACCGGCAGTGCCCGGTCGCCAAGAATCGCAACGGTATATTCGCCGCCGCCGATATAGCGTTCCGCCAGCACCAGCCGATCGTGCCTGGCTGCTTCCCGGTAGGCGGCAGGTAATTCCGCGGCCGATTTGACCTTGCTGATGCCGACACTGGAACCCTCGTTATCCGGTTTCACAAACAGCGGCAAACCCAGCTGTTGCGCGACACTGCCCCAGTCGCTGTGTTCATCGAGCAGCGCGTAGTCCGGTATCGGCAGGCCGCCCGCCTGCCACACCAGCTTGCTGCGCCACTTGTCCATGCCCAATGCCGATGCCATCACCCCGCTGCCGGTATAGGGGATACCCAGCAATTCCAGCGCGCCCTGCACCGTGCCATCCTCCCCGTAACGTCCGTGCAGCGCGATGAAGGCGCGCTCAAAACCATCGTCAGCCAGCCCCTGCAGGTTCTGCACGGCGGGATCGAACGGATGGGCATCCACGCCGCTGCGCACCAATGCGGCCAGCACCGCGGCGCCGCTTTTCAGCGACACCTCGCGCTCGGCGGATTTGCCGCCGAACAGCACCGCCACCTTTCCAAAATTTTGCATTTGATCCATTTATAAATCCAATCCCGCCACACAAATCACAGAGCGCACCGAGAAAACCTGCGCACCCTCTCTGTGATCTCTGATGAAGCCACTGATAAAACGACTGATAAAACAACTAGCCACCCCACTAAGCAACCAGAAGACGGTTGCAAAGTGGTTGGTTATAGCCATTCGACTATGCCGCCAACAGACGCAGGCCAATTCGCTGGTTATGTGGCTAGTCATGGTTTTCCCCAATAATTCGGACTTCCTGATGCAACTTGATGCCGGTCTGATTCTCTACCGCTGCCTGCACTTCCAGGATCAGATTCTCGATATCAGCAGCCGTTGCCGCCCCGGTATTCACGATGAAATTGGCGTGCTTCTGCGAAACCTGTGCGCCGCCGATTTGCCTGCCTTTCAATCCGCATTGTTCGATCAATCGCGCCGCGTGATCCCCGGGCGGATTGCGAAACACCGAGCCGGCATTCGGTTTGTTGAGCGGCTGGGTCGCGATGCGCTTGCCGAGCAGGGCCTTGATACCCTGTCGCGCCGACTCGCCGTCACCCCTCGGAAATTGCAGCCAGGCTGCGATAAAGAATTCCGGCAAGCCAGATTGAGCAGGCAAGGCGCAAGATGCAGGATTGGACTCTTGTGTCTTGATTCTCATCACATGCCGGTAACCGATCTCATAATCGGCTGCCGTGCGTATGTGCACCACGCCATATCGGTTCACGGTTTGTACACGCAGCACTCTTTCCCAGGTTTCACTTCCGTAACAACCCGCGTTCATCGCCAGCATGCCGCCCAAGGAACCGGGAATACCGGCAAAGAATTCCGCGCCCTGCATATTGTGCAGTGCAGCAAAGCGCGCCAGTTTCGCGCCCGGCACACCGGCTTCGGCATAGATACTGCCATCCAGTTCAAGGTGCAATCCGCCCAGTGTTCCGTGCAGCATCAAAACCGTGCCGCGCAATCCGCCGTCCCGTACCAGCAGATTGCTGCCCAGGCCCACCGCATACAGCGGCTCGTCGGCCGGCAGGCCGCGCAGGAACACCAGCAGGTCGTCCAGATCGGCGGGCTGGAACAGCCGCTCGGCTGTGCCACCCGCGCGCCAACTGGTGTACTTGCTCATCGGCACGTTGAGCTTGAGTGCGCCGCGCAATGGTGTGTTGGCAAGATTTGTCAGCTCTATCATGTTCATAACTCACCCGGGTGCTTTGCCTGCATGGCCGGTAATTTCCCGGTCGCCTCGGCGTCGCTGTTGCCCGACAATCTGTTCGGCACGCCGCCGATCGAGCCCGCCCCCATGGTGATGACCACATCACCATCGCGAGCCATCTGCATGATCGCCTGCGGCATCTGCTCTATATCTTCGACAAACACCGCTTCGCTCTGCCCCGCCACACGCAGGGCATGCATCAGCGCGCGTCCGTCTGCGCCGACGATGGGCGGCTCGCCTGCCGCATAGACTTCCGCCAACACCAGCGCGTCCACCCCGCATAGCACCTTTACAAAATCCTCGAACAGATCGCGCGTGCGCGTGTAACGATGCGGCTGGAACGCGAGCACCAGTCGTCGGCCGGCAAACGCACCGCGCACCGCCTCCAGTGTGGCGCGCATTTCCGCGGGATGGTGCCCGTAGTCATCGATCAGCGTGAAGCTTCCGCCATTCTCCGGTAATGCTATTTCACCGTAACGCTGAAAGCGCCTGCCGACACCCTCGAATTCGGCCAGTGCCGCCACGATGGCCTCATCCGCCACGCCGACTTCCAGCGCGATGGCGATCGCGGCGAGCGAGTTCAGCACGTTATGGATACCCGCCAGATTGAGCGTGATATCCAGGTCCCTGGGATTTCCGTTGTGGCGGCATTGCGCGGTAAAGCGCATCTGGCCGCCCTGATGGCGCACATCGACGGCGCGGATCTGCGCACCCTCGCTCAGGCCGTAAGTCGTCACCGGCTTGCTGATGCGCGGCAGGATTTCGCGCACGTTGGCGTCATCCAGGCACAGCATCGCCCTGCCGTAGAACGGCAGGTGCTCGACGAAATCGACGAACGCCTGCTTGAGCTTTGCAAAATCGTGGCCATAGGTTTCCATATGGTCGGCATCGATATTGGTGATTACCGCGATGATCGGTTGCAGATGCAAAAACGAAGCGTCCGATTCATCGGCCTCGACCACGATGAACTCGCCGGTACCGAGCTTGGCATTGCTGCCGCTGCTGTTCAGTTTTCCGCCGATCACGAAGGTCGGATCGAATCCGCCCCTGGCCAGCACACTGGCGGTCAGCGAAGTGGTGGTGGTTTTGCCATGGGTGCCGGCCACCGCGATCCCCTGGCGCAAACGCATCAGTTCGGTCAGCATCATCGCGCGCGGCACCACCGGAATGCGCCGGGCGCGCGCCGCCAGTACTTCGGGATTGTCATTGCCCACTGCTGTTGAAATAACCACCACATCCGCATCCGTCAGGTTCTGCTCGGCATGCCCCAGATACACCGTCGCCCCCAGCTGCTTGAGGCGTCGCGTTGCCACGTTCTTGCCGATATCCGACCCGCTTACCTGAAATCCGAGATTGAGCAGCACCTCGGCGATGCCGCTCATGCCGGCACCGCCGATACCCACAAAATGAAGATGTTTGACTTTGTGTTTCATCCCGCCAGCTCCCCGCATATTGCGGCCACTGCCAGTGCCGCATCTGCCTTGGCCAATCCGCGCGCGTGCTGCGCCATCGCCAATAATTTTTCGCGGCCTTGTTCTTTATTCCCGAAATCCCGCAGCAACTGCGCCAGCTTTTCCGCGCTCAACTCGCCCTGCGGCAGCAACGCCGCGGCACCGCGCTTGCTCAAAAACTGCGCGTTGCGGGTCTGGTGATCGTCTACCGCAAACGGGAACGGAATCAAGATGCTTGCCACACCGGCAGCGGCCAGTTCCGCGACCGTCAATGCGCCGGCGCGGCAGATCACCAGATCGGCATTGCCGTAATGTTTGGCCATCTCGTCCATGAACGGCTTGATGTCGGCTTGCACACCGGCTTGTTGGTAGGCCCGCTTCACCGCCTCGAAATGCTGCTTGCCGGTCTGATGCAGCACGTTCGGACGATCATTCTGCGGCAGCAGTGCCAGCGCCCGCGGCAGTGCCTCGTTGATCGCTTTCGCGCCCAGACTGCCGCCCACCACCAGCACATTCAGCCTGCCGCTGCGTGCGGCATAACGCTGCTGCGGCTCGGGCAGCGCGGCAATATCCTTGCGCACCGGATTGCCGCACCATATCGCTCGCGGCAACACATCGGGGAATCCGCTCAGCACTTTTTGCGCAAAGCGCGCCAGCACCTTGTTGCCCAGGCCGGCGATGGAATTCTGTTCGTGTATCACCAGTGGCCGTCTCAGCAACGCTGCGACGATCCCGCCCGGAACGGTGATATAGCCACCCATGCCCAGCACCACATCGGGACGATGGCGCAATATCGCGGCGCCGCTCTGCCACATCGCGACCAGCAGATCGAACGGCAACCGCAGCAGGCGCAGCAAGCCCTTGCCGCGCACGCCGGAAAAGCGCACCCAGGCCATTTCATATTTATGCCTGGGAATCAATTCGGCTTCCATGCTGTTGGGCGCGCCCAGCCAGGTCACCTTCCAGCCCTGTGCACGGAGGATATCGGCCACGGCCAGCGCCGGGAATATATGCCCGCCGGTTCCGCCTGCCATAATGAGTATTGAACGGTTCATACCGGCAACCCCCGTGCAATGCGCCTGTTCTCGTAATCAACCCGCAGCAGCAACGCTGCCGCGACGCAATTGACCACGATGCCGCTGCCGCCGAAACTCAGGAACGGCAGGGTCAATCCCTTGGTCGGCAACACGCCCATGTTCACGCCGATATTGATGATTGCCTGCACACCTATCCATACGCCGATACCCTGGGCAACGAGTGCCGAAAAATTTCGCTCGAAAAATGCCGCATCGCGTCCGATCTTGAACGAGCGCATGACCAGCAGCGCGAACAGCGCGATTACCGCCGCCACCCCGGCCAGCCCCAATTCCTCGGCAATCACCGCCATCAAAAAATCGGTATGCGCTTCCGGCAGGTAGAACAGTTTTTCCACGCTTCCGCCCAACCCGACACCCAGCCATTCACCGCGCCCGAACGCAATCAGCGCATGGCTCAATTGATAGCCGCGCCCGAACGGATCGGACCATGGATCCATGAAGCCGATCAGGCGATGCATCCGGTACGGGGCGGAAATTATCAGGGCGCCAAACGCCAGCGGCAGCGCCAGCAGCAGCGCGGCAAACACTTTCAGGTTGAAACCGCCCAGCCATAGCGTGGCCAACGCGATCACGCAGATCACCACAAACGCGCCCATGTCGGGTTCCTGGAGCAGCAACGCTCCGATCAACACCATGACCACCAGCATCGGCACGAATGCCTTCCTGAACAAATGCCCGACCTTGCCCTTGCGCACCGTGTAATCGGCGGCATACAGCACCGCAAACAGCTTCATCAGTTCCGACGGCTGCAAATTGATGATGAACAGCGATAACCAGCGGCGGCTGCCGTTCACCTCGCGGCCGAGGCCCGGAACCAGAACCAGCACCAGCAATGCCGTTCCGATCAGGAACAGCAAGGGCGCATAAGCCTGCCAAATTTGCACCGGCACCTGAAACACCAGCAACCCGATGACCAGCCCCGTCGTAATGAACACGCCGTCCCGCAACAGATAATAGGCGGGCTCATGCCCGGTAAATTTGCTGGCCTCGGCCGTGGCGATCGAAGCCGAATAGACCATCACCAAACCCAGCGCCAGCAGCGCTATCAATACCCAAATCAGCAATTCGTCGAAGCGCGCCTGTGGCGGCGGGGTGCGCGTTTTCACCGCAAATGGGCGCGGGTGTACACCCCGGGTTGCCGGTTTCTCGCTCGACTTGTCGGACAGTGATTTGCCCGGCTTGAACATATTCAATCTGGAGGCTAGTGATGCCATGCGCACTCCTTGCCCAGATCGTGCACCGCCTGCACAAACATTTCTGCGCGGTGCTGATAGTTGCGGAACATGTCGAAGCTGGCACAGGCAGGCGACAGCAGCACGGCATCACCGCTTTGCGCAAGGCGGGCAGCCTGGTGCACCGCATCACTCATGTCTTCGGCACGCGCCACCTTGATACCGCACCCGGCCAGGGCGGCCGCGATTATCGGCGCATCACGCCCGATCAGCACCACCGCCCTCGCGTGCTGCGACACGACCGGATTGAGCGGCGCAAAATCCTGTCCCTTGCCCTCGCCTCCGGCAATCAACACCGCCTTGCACCCCAAGCCCTGCAGCGCGGCAACGGTTGCGCCGACATTGGTGCCTTTTGAATCGTCGTAATAGATGATGCCGCCTATCTCGGCCACGCGCTCAACGCGGTGCGGCAAACCCCTGAAACTGCGCAACGCATCGGTCAAGGCAGGCAGCGGAACATCGATGGCGCGGCACAGTGCCAGTGCGGCCAGCGCATTGGCGACATTGTGCAATCCGGCCACCTGCATCTCGCCGGCCTTGAGCAAGCGTTGCTCGCCCTGCTTAAGCCAGATATCCCGGCCCGAACTTTCTATCCCGAAATCATTCGCCGAGCCCGGCTCGCTCAAGCCGAACGTCACGGTTTTACCATCCTTGCGGGCCATACTCATGCAGCGCGCATCGTCCCGGTTCAACACCTGCACGCCGCATCCCGCGAAGATACGCGCCTTGGCGTCGCTGTATTCGGCGAGGCCGGCATAACGGTCGAGATGATCCTCGCTGACATTCAGCACGGTCGCCGCATCAGCACTTAAACTGTATGTGGTTTCGAGCTGGAAGCTGGACAATTCCAGCACCCATACCCGGGGCTGGTTCACGCCGCGTTGCAGCACGACATCAAGCACTGCGGGAGAAATATTGCCTGCCGCCACCACGTCTTTCCCCGCCGTCCTGCACAGATGTTCGACCATGCTGGTGACGGTCGTTTTTCCGTTCGATCCGGTAATCGCCAGCACGCGCGGGCGAAGATTGCCTTGCGGCAGTGATTGTGCGAACAGCTCGATATCGCCCAGCACCGCAATGCCCGACGCGACGGCGCGCGCCACGGCAGGATCGCGCAGCGGCACGCCGGGACTGATCGCGATCAGCTCGACGCCGGAGAACAATTCGTCGCTGAATGGGCCGCAATGGATGCGCGACTCCGCCACATATTTTTTTGCTTCTGCCAAACCGGGCGGAGCGCTGCGGCTGTCCGCCGCGCGCAGGCGCGCACCCTGCGCACCCAGGTAGCGCAGCATGGACAGGCCGGTCTCACCGAGACCCAGCACCAGCACCGATTTGTCCTTGAGTATCGTCATCTCAGTTTCAGCGTCGCCAAACCCACCAATACCAGCAACATCGTTATGATCCAGAAGCGCACATAAGCGTTTGGTGTCGCCATAACGTTCGCTGCGCTCACATGAGTCTCCCCCAACGCTTGCGTGCCGCACTTCTTCATTTGGTTCTTCACGATCATCTCAATTTGAGGGTTGCCAGACCCATCAATACCAGCAGCATCGTTATGATCCAGAAGCGCACATAAGCGTTTGGTGTCGCCATAACGTTCGCTGCGCTCACATGAGTCTCCCCCAACGCTTGCGTGCCGCACTTCTTCATTTGGTTCTTCACGATCATCTCAATTTGAGGGTTGCCAGACCCATCAATACCAGCAGCATCGTTATGATCCAGAAGCGCACTACCACTTGCGTTTCTTTCCAGCCCTTCAATTCGTAGTGATGATGCAACGGCGCCATGCGGAACACGCGCTTGCCGGTCAGCTTGAACGAGGCTACCTGTATCATCACCGACACCGCCTCGACCACGAACACGCCGCCCATGATGAACAGCACCAGTTCCTGGCGCACGATAACCGCCACCGTGCCCAGTGCCGCACCCAGCGCCAGCGCGCCGACATCGCCCATGAACACCTCGGCGGGGTAAGCGTTGAACCACAGAAAGGCCAGACCGGCGCCGGAGATTGCGCCACAGAACACCGCCAGCTCCCCCGCACCGGGGATATAGGGAACGCCGAGATATTTGGAGAACACCGCATTCCCGGCCACATAAGCGAATATCCCGAGCGCGCCACTCACCATCACCGTTGGCATGATGGCCAGGCCATCAAGGCCGTCGGTCAGGTTCACCGCGTTGCTGCTGCCGACAATGACCAGATAAGTCAGCGCGATGAACATGATTGCCGGGAGCGGAAACACGAAAAATTTCAGAAACGGTACGATCAGTTCGGTGTTCGCGGGCAGGCTGGCGGTTTTCCACAGGTAAACTCCGACTACCAGCGCGACAACCGACTGCCAGCCCATCTTTGCCCTTGCCGACAAGCCTTTGGGATTGCGATGCACCACTTTGCGATAATCGTCGACCCAGCCGATCACCCCGAAGCCAAGCGTCGAAAGCAACACCACCCACACATAATGGTTGCGCAAATCGCCCCATAGCAGGGTGGTGATCGCGATCGAGGTCAGGATCAGCGCGCCACCCATGGTTGGCGTGCCGGCCTTGATCAGGTGCGACTGGGGGCCGTCGCTGCGAACCGACTGGCCGATCTTGTATGCGGTCAACTTGCGTATCATCATCGGGCCCACCAGAAACGAGATGAACAACGCAGTCATTGCGGCCAGCACGGCGCGAAACGTGATGTAATTGAATACGCTGAAAAACCGTACATCTTCAGCCAGCCATTGTGCCAGTGCCAGTAACATGCGCTCTCCTCAGTGCACCGTAAGGTGCTCGACCACGCGTTCCATTTTCATGAATCGCGACCCCTTTACCAGCACGGTGGTGTTGGCATCCAGTTCGTTTTCCAGCGCATTCTGCAACTCCTCGATTTGCCCGAAGTGCTGCGCGCCGCTGCCAAATTCGTGCACCGTGTTAACGCTCAGCATGCCCAGCGCGTAAAGCTTTTCAATGCCGGCGCTGCGCGCTTCCGCGCCGATCTCCGCATGAAAGGCCGCCGCCTCGCCGCCCAGTTCGCCCATGTCACCCAGCACCAGAATGCGCTTGCCGCCAGCCTGCGCAAGCACGCTGATCGCGGCGCGCATCGAGGACGGATTGGCGTTGTAGGTGTCGTCTATCAGGCTCGCGCCATGCAGTGCGTACTTGAGCTGCAGGCGCCCGGGCACACCGGTGAATTTTTCCAGTCCCTCGGCAATGGTTGCCAGCGGAATGTTCAGCGCGGTTGCGGCAGCTGTCGCTGCCAGCGCATTGCGTACATTGTGCGCACCGGGAACCTGCAGGTCCGCGCTAAACATCCCCTGCGGCGCAGTCACATCCAGCTGCACACCATAACCATGCGGCTGCCATGTGCCGGAGATATCAGCGTTGGCATTCAGGCCGAATTCGAGCAATGGGTGCGCACCAACCAATGTTCGCCAGACCTCCGCGTACTGATCGTCGGAATTGATCACCGCGGTTCCATGATGTCGCAGCCCCGCGAATATCTCGCCCTTGGCACGCGCTACCGCTGCCACCGATCCCAGCCCTTCCAGATGGGCACCGCTGGCATTGTTGATCAGCGCGACATCGGGCACCGCAATCCGGGTCAGATAATCGATTTCGCCCGGATGATTCATGCCCATTTCGATCACGGCATACTGATGCGCCGCATTCATTTGCAACAGGGTGAGCGGCATACCGATATCGTTGTTCAAGTTACCCCGGGTTGCGAGCACCCCTTCCGCGCTGCCTGCCGCTACACGAAGAATGCTGGCGAGCATTTCTTTAACCGTGGTCTTGCCGTTACTGCCGGTGATCGCCACCACGGGTATCTCGAACCGGCTGCGCCACCACCCGGCCAGGCGTCCCAGCGCCAGGCGGGTATCATCTACCAGCAGCAGCGGAACCCCGGGAATATGTCTTGCCGTTTGCCCCTTGCCTGTTGCCGGCTGCTCCTGAAAGTTGTCCGCATTTACCATTGCTGCTGCCGCACCGGCCTGTGCAGCCGTATCGACAAACGCGTAACCGTCGAAATGCTCGCCGCGCAGCGCGATGAACAGGTCGCCCTGCGCCACCTTGCGGCTGTCGCTGGATACGCCGTTGACCGTTACATCGCCCGCCATGGCCCGCGGCCGATGGAGCAGCTTTCCGCCGGTTGCCTGCGCGACTTGCGACAGCAGCATCATTGCCCCACCCTTGTGGCGCGCAACGCCTGCTGAGCCACCGACACATCGTTGAACGGATGCCTTACACCGTTGATCTCCTGGTAATCTTCGTGCCCTTTTCCGGCGATCAGCACGGTATCGCCGCGCCGTGCCTGCCGGATCGCACCCTGTATCGCTGCGGCACGATCCACGACGATCTGGTGTTTTTTTCCGCTCATCCCGCCGACGATTTCCGCGATGATTTCATCCGGATTTTCGCCGCGCGGGTTGTCCGAGGTGACAATGCATAAATCCGAATATTTCTCGGCCACCGTGCCCATCATCGCGCGCTTGCCGCGATCCCGGTCGCCACCGCAGCCGAACACACAAACCACCCTGCCGCCCGAAGCGATACTGACTTCGCGCAATGCAAGCAGCACTTTTTCCAGCGCGTCCGGGGTGTGGGCGTAATCCACCACCACCGTCGGCTGTTGCGCGTTGCCGAGCCGCTGCATGCGACCCCGCACCGGCTGTACCCGGCCCAGCGCAGCGACTGCATCGTTCAATGCGACCCCGCTCACCAGCAATACCGCAAGCGATCCGAGCAGATTTGCCGCGTTGAACCGCCCGATCAGCGCACTGTCCAGCTGCGCCGCACCCCAGCTGGAGTGCACCGCAAGTTTCAGCCCCTGCCCGGACATTTCCAGCAGGTTGCCGTAAACCATGCGCAACCCCAGTCGCTCCGCGAGCTGCAACGCGCGGTCGCTCAGGCCGTAGGCGATCACTTCCGCATTGTTGCCCTGCAGCGACTCGGCCAGTTCGATGCCGTATTCATCGTCCAGATTGAGCACCACGAAGCCGAGCTGCTGCCAGTCGAACAGCTTGCGCTTGGCTGCTGCATAACTTTGCATGTCGCCGTGGTAATCGAGATGGTCGCGGCTCAGATTGGTGAGCATTGCCACATTGAAGCGCACCGCGTTCACCCGACCTTGGGACAGCGCATGCGATGACACTTCCATTGCGACGGATTGCGCACTTTCGCGCAGATAGTCGGCCAGCAGTCCATGCACGCGCACCGCGTCCGGTGTGGTGTTTGCGGTCGCTTTCAGCCCGGCGTCCTGGCCGTTGCCCCCGATAAAACCATTCCCAAGCGTGCCGATCACCGCGCAGCGCTTTCCGGCTGCGCTCAAAGCATGCGCGATCCAGTGGCTGGTCGAGGTCTTGCCATTGGTTCCCGTTATCCCCACCACCCACAGCTTTTCAGAGGGCATGCCGTACACCGCATCGGCCAGCCAGCCAGCCCGGTGACGCAAATCGGCCACCGCAAGACTGGGCACTTGCCAGGCATCGTTCCAGACAAAACTCCCCGGTTCGCCCCGCTGCACGGATAGTTGTGCCTCATAAATCACCGCATTGGCACCGTTCTGGATCGCGCTTGCGATGAACTGCCGCCCATCTGATTTTTCGCCGGGATAGGCGACGAAGGTATCGCCGTGCCGTATCGCGCGACTGTCTGTCACCAGGCGCGTCACCGGGACATTCAGCACCGCCATTTGTTCTACAGCCCACTGATGGAGAGAAGCGCTCATACTTCCTCCTTCACGATACCCGGGGGCGGGGCAATGACGTTGTCCATCGGCGCATCGTTGGGCACATTAAGCGCATGCAGTGCCGCTCCGGTGACCTTGCTGAACACCGGTGCGGCAACTTGTCCGCCGTAATAATCGGCGCCGCTCGGATCATTTATCAGGACCGCCACGACCAGGCGCGGATTCGATGCCGGCGCAAATCCCACGAATGAGGCGATGTAGTGGTTGTCGTAACGGCCATTTTTCAGCTTGTGTGCGGTACCCGTCTTGCCCGCCACCTGGTAACCGGCCACTTGCGCCAGCGGCGCGGTACCACCCGGCTTCACCACCATTTCAAGCATGCTGCGTATTTGGTTGACGGTATGATCCGAAAATATCTTTCTTCCCACCGGCGGGGCATTCAGCTTGAGCAGTGAAATCGGCTCCAATACGCCGTCGTTGGCAAAAATGGTATAACCCCGCGCCAGTTGCAGCAGGTTTACCGAAACGCCGTGCCCGTATGCCATCGTCGCCTGCTCGATGGGGCGCCATGTCTTCGGATCGTGCAACATGCCCAGCGCTTCGCCCGGAAAGTTGCTCCCGGTATGTTCGCCAAATCCGCTGTCCGACAGGCCTTGCCACATCATTTCGGGCTTCATCGACAATGCGATCTTGGCGGCGCCGATATTGCTGGATTTCTGGATCACTTGTGCAACGGTCAATACAGACTCGGGTTCGGCATCATGGATTGTTCTGTTGCCTATCTTGTATACGCCATGATCGGTATTGATCAGGGTATCCGGGGTCACGATGCCGGTTTCGAGTGCTGTCGCAATGGTAAACGGCTTCAACGTCGAACCCGGCTCGAATTCATCGGTAATGGCGCGGTTGCGCATTGCTTCGCTGCTGGTATTGCCGCGATTGTTCGGGTTATAGCTGGGGTAGTTCGCGAGCGCCAGCACTTCGCCGGTGCGCGAATCGAGTATCACGACTGCGCCCGACTTGGCCTGGTGCGCCCGAACCGCATTTTCCAGCTCGCGATAGGCGATATGCTGCAAATTACTGTTCAGGCTGAGTGTTATATCGTTACCCGGCTTGGGCGGATTGAGACTGCCGGCATCCTGAACAATGTATCCATGGTTATCCTTGATCACGCGCTGGCTGCCCGGCTTTCCGGCAAGTTGTGATTGCAAGGCCAATTCCATCCCTTCTTGTCCGGTATCGTCCAGACCGGTAAAACCCAAAGTCTGGGCGGTCTCATCCCCGTCCGGATAATACCGGCGATATTCGCGTTGCAACGAAATCCCGGGGAGGTGCAGATTCATTACTTTTTCCACCTGGTCAGGCGGCAACAGTCGTTTTAGATAGACAAAATCGCGCGAAGTATCGGACAGGCGGCTATTCACTTCGCCAGGATTCATACCGAGAATCTGCGCCAGCTTTTTTTCCTGCTGACTACTCGCGTCGACATCCGACGGACTTGCCCACACCGATTCGACCGGAGTGCTGACCGCGAGCGGCACGCCGTTACGATCGTAGATAGTGCCCCGGTGTGCGCTCATCTCGATCACGCGACTGTAGCGTGCTTTGCCTTTTTCCTGCAGAAAGTCATCGTGTATCCCCTGCAAATACACCCCGCGACCGAACAACCCTGCAAGCCCGGCGAGCAACAGCGAATACAGAACAGTGGAGCGCCATTCCGGCAAGTTCGCCTTGATCTCCGATTTTGCGTTGGCCGCGTAATTCATTGTTGTGGTTTTATCCCGCTATCAGGCATTAGCTGTATAAATTTAATCTGTCCGCTTTTCGGCAACTGCATTTGCAATTTATTCACGGCTATTTTTTCCACGCGTGCCGGCGTAGCCCATGTGCTTTGCTCAAGCTGCAACTGCCCCCACTCGACATCCATTTGCTGCGCCTGGTCCTTGTCCCTCTGCAATTCGACAAACAGCTTGCGCGCCTGGAACTGTGAGGTAACCACGCTCAACCCGCACACCACCACCACCACCAGCAGCAAGCCCTGGTAGACCGGGCTGAGCCTGTCGAACCTGCCCATGAATTGCTCCGGAAAACGCCCGATCGCCGTCCTCATATGTGTTCGGCTCCCGTTGTTCCGCTATACGGCATCGCTGCGCTCCGCAACACGCATCACCGCGCTGCGCGCGCGCGGATTGGCTTGCAGTTCCGCGGCGCCAATGCGAACCGCCTTGCCGATTAATTTCAGTTTTCCCGGGGGCACTTCGCTGGCACGGATAGGGACATTGCGCGGCAACTTGTCACCCTGCGCCATATCACGCAGGTAGTGCTTCACGATGCGGTCTTCCAGGGAATGAAAACTGATCACCACCATGCGCCCCCCGATATTTAAGCGTGTCATACACTCCGGCAAGACCCGCGCAAGCTCTTCGAGCTCCTGGTTGATATAAATCCGTACAGCCTGAAAGGTCCGTGTCGCCGGGTTCTGCCCTGCCTCACGGGTGCGCACCGCTTTACCAACCAGCTCGACAAGTTGCCGCGTGGTGTGAATGGGCTCGATTGCGCGCGCCGCAACAATCGCTCTTGCAATCTGCTTAGCAAACCGTTCTTCGCCGTAGTCACGTATCACCTCCGTTAACAAGCCTTCGTCCACCGTTGCCAGCCACTGCGCCGCCGTGATCCCGCTGCTGCTGTCCATACGCATGTCCAGCGGCGCATCAAAGCGAAAACTGAAACCGCGCGCCGCTTCGTCCAGTTGCGGTGAAGACACCCCCAGGTCAAGCAGTATGCCGTCCACCCGATCCACGTTCTGCTCACCCAATACTTCCGCAATATGCGCAAAGCTGCGATGCACCATGCTGAACCTGGTATCGCGCCATTCCTTGCCAACCGCCACGGCTGCCGGATCCTTGTCGAGCGCAATCAATTTTCCCCGGCTGCCCAACCGTTCCAATATCATTGCGCTATGCCCACCGCGTCCGAATGTACCGTCTACATAAATGCCATCCGATTTGATCGCGAGCGCTTCTACTGCCTCATGCAACAGAACAGTGGTATGGGCCAGGCCCTCACTCACTGAAACCACCGCATAACGACTGCGCTTGCTGATGCCGGGTTAAAAAATAGCTCGGCGTCCTCATGTGCAAATCGCGCATTCCGGCTCTTCTCTATTTTTTGCCTTGCCTCAGCTTTGCTTGCCACGTTCCGCATAGGTTTTACAAGGAAAAACCTTCCAGTTCGGGCGGCAACTCACCGTCCATGAACGACAGCGCCGCTTGCTGTTGCGCCTGCCATTTTTCCTCGTCCCACAATTCGAATTTGTTGCCCTGCCCGACCAGCATCACGCGCTTGTCCAGCGCGGCATAGTTGCGCAAGGCCGGAGAGATCAATACACGCCCGGCACCATCCATCACCACATCTTCGGCATAACCGATCAGGCGGCGTTGCAGGGCGCGGATCTTTGGATTGAGCGCGGAAAGCTTGAGCAGCTTTTCGCGTATCGGTTGCCACTCCGGTTGCGGATAGACCAGCAGGCAACCGTCGGCATCGGCGGTCAGCACCAGGTTGCCCGCGTATTCGCTGAGCAGCATGTCGCGATGACGCGCCGGTATCGCGAGCCTGCCCTTGCTATCCAGATTGAGTTGCGCCGCTCCCTGAAACATCCCTTAACCCCCACTTTTTCCCACTTTTTACCACTTGAACCCACTATATTGAAAAAAAACCCAATGGTCAAGCGGAAAACAGGATTTATCTTTACAGGACAAGGAGTTAGAGCGGAAAGTTAATGAAAAATAAATACGCTTAATAAATAATGCATTGCGCAGGCAAGCTAAAGCTGTTTGTAATGAGCGGGGGAGAATTCGGGATCAGAAAGGCTACGAAGCGGGTCTGGATAGGAGGTTCTAGCGATTTCAAAAAATCTGGTTTCGAACAAATTGCGTCGCGCCAGTTTGCACAAGCACGCATGAAACAGGTGAAGCTGGCCGATAAGCCGGGTTCTGTCGTGGACAGTCATTCCTCTAGGCGTTTCGTTACCTGACGCTCAAGCAACCTACCCGCTGGCGACGCGAGCAACGTCATAGCCAGCTTATTTGGTCTTGCTCCGAATGGAGTTTACCGTGCCGTCCGTGTTACCACGTCCGCGGTGGGCTCTTACCCCGCCGTTTCACCCTCGCCGTTACCTTGCGGTACTTGGGCAGTTTATTTTCTGTGGCACTGTTCATCACCTCACGGTGTCCGGTCGTTAACCGGCATTCTGCTCTGTGGAGCCCGGACTTTCCTCCCCGCACTTGCGTGCGCGGCGACTGTCTAGCCAGCTTCGGGGCACAGTTTAACACGCGGCATGGCGCCGCTAGCCCATATCGACGCCGGCCTGGTGCGCCTGCTCGTCGGCAAAATAACTGCTGCGCACCATCGGCCCGCAGGCCGCATGGCTGAAGCCCATTTCTTTTGCCGCCTGTTCGAACATCGTGAATGATTCCAGCGGCGCATAGCGCAATACCGGCAGGTGTCCCTCGGAAGGTTGCAGGTACTGGCCGATGGTCAGCATGTTCACATCGTGCGCACGCAGGTCGCGCATCACTTCCAGCACTTCCTCGTCGGTCTCGCCCAGCCCCAGCATCAAGCCGGACTTGGTCGGGATATGCGGAAAGCGCGCCTTGAAATCCTTGAGCAACTTCAGCGAGTGCGCATAATCCGCGCCGGGGCGGGCCAGCTTGTACAAGCGCGGCACGGTTTCCAGATTGTGGTTCAGCACATCGGGCAGGCTGATGGAAAGCGCATCCAGCGCCTCATCCAGCCGGCCGCGAAAATCCGGCACCAGAATCTCCAGGCGCGTCGCGGGTGAACTGGCGCGGATCGCCCCCAGACAATCGGAAAAATGTTTTGCGCCGCCGTCGCGCAGATCGTCGCGATCCACGCTGGTGATGACCACATATTTCAGTTTGAGCAGCCCGATCGAGCGCGCCAGATTGGCGGGTTCGTTCGCATCCGGCGCCAGCGGCTTGCCGTGTGCCACGTCGCAGAACGGGCAGCGCCGCGTGCACACGTCGCCGAGGATCATGAAGGTCGCAGTACCCTTGCCGAAACACTCGCCGATATTGGGACAAGATGCCTCTTCGCACACTGTGTGCAGCTTGTGCTCGCGCAGCATGCGCTTCACGTCGTGATAGCCCTGCCCGCTGCCGGACTTCACGCGTATCCAGTCCGGCTTGCGCAGACGTTCCTGCAACGGAATGATCTTGATCGGATTGCGCGCTGTTTTGGCTGCGCCGGTTTGCTTGCTCTCAGGGTTGTTCATTAGCCGGTCTTCTTTCCATATGTCGTTGTAGTCCGTGTACCAGGTTTTGCGCAAGATGGGCCTGCAGCTCATTGATCGAGCAGGTAACACCCTGCTCGCAAGCCTGCGTGATACGCAGTCCGGCATAACCGCACGGGTTGATGTTGGCGAACGGTGTCAGATCCATGTCGACGTTGAACGACAGGCCATGATAACAATAGCCGTTCTTGATTTTCAATCCCAGTGCCGCGATCTTGGCATCGTCCACATACACACCGGGCGCGTCTTCGCGCCCGTGCGCAGCCACCCCGAATTCGGCGAGCAGGTCGATCACCGCCTGCTCCATCAGGCGCACCAGCTGGCGCACGCCGATCTTCCAGCGGCGCATGTCGAGCAGCAGGTAAGCGACAATCTGGCCGGGACCGTGATAAGTGATCTGCCCGCCGCGGTCGATCTTGACCACCGGGATTGCGGTGTTGTGCAGCAGGTGTTCCGGTTTGCCGGCCAGGCCTTGCGTGTACACAGGCGGATGCTGCACCAGCCAAATCTCGTCGCGCGTTTCGCTGTTGCGCTCGGCGGTGAATTTCTTCATCGCGTCCCAGATCGGCTGGTATTCGACCAACCCCAGCGAGTGAATGACAGGCGGCGCAACATGTGCATACACTGAGGCCTCGGCTTGCCCCTTTTCTCTTGCCCCCTGCACCTGTTTCGTCATAACACCATTACGATCAAAGGATGATCGCACAGGTCCTGGTACAACGCGTCAAGCTGCTCGCGCGAAGTGGCGCGCACGGTGCAGGTCAGGCTGATGTAACGCGCGGTTTTGCTGGCGCGCATCTCCATGAAGGATGCAAGGAATCCGGGATCGTGCTTGTTAACCACTTCCAGCACCGCTTGTGCGAATCCCGCCTGCTGCTGCCCGAATATCTTGATCGGAAAGTCGCAGGGATATTCGATCAGGCTCTCGGTCAATTCGACTTTTGGCAATTCTTCCATGGTTGTTTACCTGTCGGCGCGCATCACATCGCGCTTGAAGTCCTGATACAGCTTGTGCAAGCTGGCGAACATTGCGCCCGGCTTGCCGTTGCCTACCGGCTTGCCATCGAGGCGGGTAATCGCAAGCACTTCCCTGGTGGACGAGGTGAGCAGCAGTTCATCCGCGGCGAATACTTCGCCAACGGCAATCTTGCGCACTTCAAAAGGGATATTGTTTGCGGCGGCAATCTCCAGTATCACGTCGTAGGTGATTCCGGGGAGCATCAGGTTATCCTTGGGCGGCGCGAGCAGCTTGCCGTTGCTCACCACGAAGATGTTGCTGGCAGCACCCTCGGTCATGAACTCATTGTCCCGAATCAGTACAGTCTCCGCGCATCCCGCTTCCACTGCCATCTGGCGCAACAGCACGTTGGGCAACAGCGCAATGGACTTGATATCGCAGCGCAGCCAGCGGTTGTCCTGCGCGGTGACCGCGCCCACACCGCTTTGCAGCAGTGCCTCGGGCGGGACCGACAGCGGGTTACTCATCATGAATACCGTCGGCCTGACCGGCGGGTTGGGGAAGGCGTGGTCGCGTTTCGCCACGCCGCGCGTGATGTGCAGATACAGATATTGGTCGTCGCCTGAATTGCGCGCAATGATTTCGTTGGTGATGTCGGCCCATTCGCCATCACTGTGCGGATTGGCAAGCTTGATGCCGTCCAGGCTGTACTGCAATCGGCGCAAATGTTCGGCCAGACGAAAGGCTTTGCGCGAATACACCGGAATGACTTCATACACGCCATCGCCAAAGATGAAGCCTCGATCCAGCACGGAAATCCTGGCTTCTTCGATGGGCATGTATTCCCCGTTCAAATAGATCGTCATGGCCTGGCAACTATTGGAACATCAGGCGGATGTTGTCCCATCCGCGCGAAAATACATTGGCGAGCGGCACACTTTGCAGTGCCTCAAGCGGGAATTCGGCATAAGGCTTGCCGGCCAGCGTCAGTTTGAGCATACCCAGTTTTTGCCCGCCCATGATCGGGGCAAGAATGGGTTGGTATGTTTCAATCTTTGCCCTGAGCTGGGAAAATGTTCCCTTTGGAATGGTCAGAAACATGTCACGGCGAAAACCGACATCGAGGAGGCTCTCGGTGCCTTTCCAGATACGCAACCGGGTAACCGGCTGGCCCTTTTGATACAAACGCAGGGAATCGAAATGCTGGAAACCGTAATTCAGCAGCTTCTGGCTTTCCGATGCCCGCAAGCGGTCGGAATTTGCGCCGAACAGCACCGTGATCAACCTGTGGTTATCCCGCTGGGCCGATCCGACCAGGCAAAACCCGGCCGATTCGGTATACCCGGTTTTGACGCCGTCCACATAGGGATCAATCCACAGTAGGCGGTTGCGATTGGATTGGGTGACGCTGTTGAATGTGTAGTTGCGCAGCGAGAACAGCGAATAATACTGGGGATACTCGCGGATCATTGCTGCCGTAAGCACGGCCAGATCGGATGCACTGCTGTAATGCTCCGCGTCTGGAATACCCGCCGGATTGGTGAAATGGGTATTCTTCATACCCATGCGTTTCGCTTCCTGGTTCATCATGTCGACAAAACCCGCTTCGCTGCCCGCGATATTGACGGCGAGCATGATAGCTGCGTCGTTGCCCGAATCCACAATCATCCCGCGCAACAGGTCCTCCACCGTGACGATTTGTCCCGCCTTGAGAAGCATGCGAGACTCGTCGCCCAGATTGCGCACTGCAACAGCAGGGACACTCAGTTTTTGATTAATTGACAGGGTGCCGTGCCTGATCGCATCGAAAGTCAGGTAGGCAGTCATCAACTTGGTCAGGGAAGCCGGCTCCATGCGGGCATCACCGCTCTGATCCAACAGTATCTGGTTGCTGTTGTAGTCAAACAATACGTATGACTTGGCCGCGAGCTGGGGAGCCTCGGGCAAAAGATCTGGTTGCGCGGACGCGAGCACGGGTACGAGGCAGAGAAACAATAGAATAAGTTTCATGATTCAAGGCAATTTTCCGAGGGTGCAATTATAGTCGGCTGTTCATGGGAGAGGGAACAATCCGCTGCTTCCGCATACAGTTATAATCCGCGGCTGATATTAACCATCGGAAAGATAATCATGATCAATTTGATTCGGTTTGGCGGGTTGCTGGCAGCCCTGTTCTTTTGCACCAGCGTTTATGCCGGCGATATCCAGATAGAAAATGCATGGGCACGCGCCACTGCCCCCGGACAGGATGCGGCAAGCGTGGACCTGACCATCACCAGCAAACATGCCGCGGTCCTGTCCGGAGTGTCCAGCCCGGTTGCCAGGACTGCCGCGCTGCACAGCATGGTGATGGAAGGCGGCATGATGAGAATGCGCAAAGTGGCATCGATTGATTTGCCCCCCGGGAAACCGGTCAATCTGGGCGAGAGCGGCTACCACGTGATGCTGGTCGGGCTGAAGGCGCCGCTCAAGGAAGGTGATACCGTGCCGTTGATGCTGAGCATCAAGGTGGGCAAGCTGGGCGTGATCAAGGTCAAAACCCGTGCCAAAGTGATATCGCTCACCGCGGCCGCCCCGCCCGCTGAAAATACCAACCATCAGCAGATGAACATGCATTGAGTGAGTGTTGGCTACGCCGGATGATCAGGTACCGCTTGCCGCCAGCGGCATTAAGTAGCCCTGACTTATTTCATCTGGTGTAGAATTCGCGGCATATTTTTTTGAGGGAACACCATGCCGCTTTCTGCTACCTCTGTTGCGCAAAAAGCCCGCACCTTGTCCGAGGCGCTACCCTATATCCAGCGTTTTTTCGACAAGACCATCGTTATCAAATACGGCGGGAACGCGATGACCGATCCGGCCTTGCAGGAAAGCTTCGCGCGCGACGTGGTGTTGCTCAAACTGGTCGGCATGAATCCGGTGGTGGTGCATGGTGGCGGCCCGCAGATCAACGATTTGCTCAAAAAAGTCGGCAAACAGGGCGAGTTCATCCAGGGCATGCGCGTCACCGACGAAGAGACCATGGACGTGGTCGAGATGGTGCTGGGCAAGGTCAACAAGGACATCGTCAACCTGATCAACCGTTTTGGCGGCAAGGCGGTTGGCCTGACCGGGCAGGATGGCGGTTTCATCCGCGCCGAAAAATTGCTGCTGGAGAGCATCACCGAGCCGGGCAAGATGCTGGACATCGGCCTGGTCGGCGACATCAACAAGATCGATCCTTCGATTATCACTTTTCTGGATTCCGGCGATTTCATTCCGGTCATCGCGCCGATCGGGGTATCGCCGGACGGTGAAACCCTGAACATCAACGCCGATGTGGTGGCAGGCAAACTGGCTGAAGTGCTGCATGCCGAAAAGCTGGTGTTGCTCACCAACACCCCCGGGGTGCTGGATAAAGACGGAAAACTGCTGACCGGTCTGACGCCGAAACAAATTGACGGGCTGGTGGCGGATGGCACGCTGTCCGGCGGCATGCTGCCCAAGATCAGTTCTGCACTGGACGCCGCCCGCGGCGGGGTGCGTGCCGTGCACATCATCGACGGGCGGGTGCAGCACGCGCTGTTGCTGGAGATATTGACCGACGAAGGTGTTGGAACGCTAATAAAAAGCAAATAACAGAAATTTTATAATGAGCGGGCGGCTGTGGATTTTCGATCTGGACAATACATTGCATGATGCCAGGCCGCACATCTTCCCGCACATCAATCGCAGCATGACAGCCTATTTGCAGGAACATCTGCAACTGGACGAAGCGGCGGCAAACAATTTGCGTGTGCATTACTGGCGCAGGTATGGCGCGACATTGAGCGGCATGATGCGGCACCACGGCACGGATCCGTTCCACTTTCTGTGGCATACGCACCAGTTTCCGGAACTGGAACGAATGGTGCTCAGGGCGCCTCGTCTGCGCCACATACTAAAAACATTGCCCGGCAGGAAAATGGTATTCTCGAATGCCCCGTCGCACTATGCGCATGCCGTGCTGAAGCTGTTGCGTGTGGATGACCTGTTCGATGATGTGATGGCGGTGGAACACACCCGCTACCGCCCCAAACCGGATATCTTCGGCTTCATTCGGTTGTTGAAAATGCATCGCATCAAAGCACCGCAATGCATCATGGTCGAGGACAGTCTGGAGAACCTGTATACGGCAAAACGGCTGGGGATGCGCACCGTGTGGGTGAATGCCGGCAACAAAAGCGCGCCTTGCGTGGATGCGAAGATTCGCGATGTGATGCAGCTGCCGGGAATATTGGGGCGTATAGGTTAATTACAAACTCTCTTCGAAACTCTTCCCCCGCTTGCCGGAAGAGGAGTTTCGAAGAGGGTAATTGATAGGGAGACAAACATGGCCGCAGCCAAACCGGGCGAAAGAAAATTACAAATATTGCAGGCCGTCGCCGGGATGCTCGAACAGCCCAAAGGCGAAAAGATCACCACAGCTGCACTGGCGGCACGCCTGGAGCTTTCCGAAGCCGCGTTGTACCGGCACTTTGCCAGCAAGGCGCAGATGTTCGAGGGCCTGATCGAGTTCATCGAACAGACCGTGTTCGGCCTGATCAACAAGATAACCCAGGAAGAAAAAAGCGGCGTGAAGCAGCTCGAAGCGACCGTGGCCATGCTGCTCAATTTCGCGCAGAAAAACAGCGGCATGACACGCGTGCTGATCGGCGACGCGCTGGTTAACGAGGATGAACGCCTGCAGCAGCGTGTCAACCAACTGCTGGATCGCATCGAGGCCACGCTGAAGCAATCACTGCGCATCGCCACCACACAAGGCGAGATGGGCGCAGCGGTGGATGTCGGCGCACACGCCAACCTGCTGCTGTGCTATGTGATCGGCCGCTGGACGCAATTTGCCAAGAGCGGATTTGCGCGCGAACCGATGGCGTTGTGGCCGGCGCAGTTGGCAATTTTGTTGCATAAATGAACGGAAAGAAAAAATGATACTGATACTGAAATCCAACGCCGGTGAACATTCTCCCGAATACAAACAGTTGCAGGCTCACCTCGCCGGGTTGCCGGGCATCCAGACCCGCGTGCATCTCGAGCGCGGCAGCGAAAAAACGTTGACCGAGATATACCTGATCGGCAACACCAAGGCGCTTGAAATCGAGGACATGCAAAACCTGCCTGGTGTCGAACGCGCGGTGCGAGTTTCCGAAGAGTACCGTATCCTGGGACGGCACAAGGACGATCAGCGTCCCACCCACTTCGAATACAACGGTGTGCGCTTCGGGCAGGATACGCTGAATGTGTTTGCCGGATTGTGCGCGGTCGACAACCGGGAGCATGTCGAAATCATGATGAAAGCCGTCCATGACAACGGCCAGGTGTGCACCCGCATGGGCGCATACAAGCCGCGTACCAGCCCCTATGCATTCCAGGGCCACGGCAAACTGTGCTTGCCTTATGTATTCGAACTGGCGGGCAAATACGGTATCAAGGTGATCGCTATGGAGATCACCCACGAATCGCATTTGAACGAGATCAAGGAAGCCCTGCACCAGACCGGCAATCCGACCGGCGTGATGCTGCAGATCGGCACGCGCAACACGCAGAACTTCGAACTGCTGAAGATCGTCGGGCGGCAAACCGAGATGCCCATCCTGCTCAAGCGCGGTTTTGGCATCACCCTGGACGAGTCATTGAATGCCGCCGAATATCTGGCTTCCGAAGGCAACCGCAACGTGGTGTTCGGGCTGCGCGGCATGAAGACCAACATGGGCGACCCGCACCGCAACTTTGTGGATTTCTCGCACGTGCCGGTGGTCAAGCGCCTGACGCGCATGCCGGTGTGCATCGACCCGTCGCACTCGGTCGGCTCGCGCGCCGCTTCGCCGGACGGCATCCTCGACATGATGCACGTCACCGCACAGGGTGTCGTTGCCGGCGCCAACATGGTGCTGGTGGATTTCCATCCCGCACCACCCAAGGCGCTGGTGGACGGCCCGCAAGCAATGCTGCTGAAGGAGCTGCCGTACTTTCTGGAAGATATACAGATCGCGCGCGAGGCATACCTGAAACGCGCCGCACTCAGAAAAAATCAGGGATAGTTCTTGAATCTTCCTGTGGAACTCAAGACAGTGAAGTTCTGCTTGCCCATTGCGAACTCCCTGGATCCTTCGGACCTGCCACCATCATCGAGGCGGGATTCGAATCTTTCCGGGAATTGCACGTTCAGCCACTTCAGGATGGGCGTCAACTCCTGCCTTTCGGCAACAGTGGCGTACTCGTCCATTTCAAATACACCCAGCCCCTTTTCAGAGGCGTACAGATAATTCTCGGAATCGTGAATGCTGGTCAGGAATGGCAATTTCAGGGAATTGAGAAACCGCTGCAACGCCTCATAGACAGTCGAGGAGGAGTTGCGGACCCGGTTTGCAACCACCGCGATCTTTGCCCCGGAGGTACGCGCGCCACCGAACAGGAACAGCTCCTTGATAAAATCCGCAGTGGCGTGGATGTCGATGGGAGAAGGTGCGACCGGGATAACAATAAAGTTCGATTTGCGCACCAAATCCTGCAACAGCAAACCTTTCGCTCCGGCCGGCGCATCGATGATCGTGATTTCGGTATCCGCCGGAACCCAGGCATGGGTGCTACGCAAGGGAATGGCCCCTTTGGCTGGAGCGGCATTCGCCCCATAGATCTTTATCGCCTCATCAGGCCGTAGCCTCAACCATTGTATGCTTGAGCCCTGCGGATCGTAATCCATGATTGCGATCTGGATCTTCCTGGTGGCGTAGTAACTGGCAAGATTGGTGGCCAGGGTGGTTTTTCCCGAGCCTCCTTTCGAGTTAATCACGAGTATCGTCAGCATGGCGTTCCTGCTGTGACGCTAAGCAGCTTGCGCGCTGACCGGGCGCTTTTGAATTGGACATCCCGAGTCCCGGTGCAGCAAGACAGGGAACATGCGTGTGTGCTGCTCTGCTGAATTTGTTGGCGTGATTTTTCCGGCAAAGCAATGCGGGCCAGGAGGGCCGCGACAGGCCCCGAGACCTCAGGACAATTGCCGGAGAACAACCGACAAGTCCACGCTTCCACGCTGTTGCGTGCCTGGTTTTGCTCCAAAATTAAAACGAAAAACGCCCGCGGCAGACCGATAACGGTCGCCACACAGCCAGGTAGTTCCCATCTCTTTAGAGCCAGCATAGCGGGTATCTTTCCGGAGAACAGAAAATTATTCCACTTCTTTAATAATTCTCACTCTTTGATAACAAAGAATTAAGTGAACATTAGTCGGTTCGGGGCCGCGCGTCAAATATTAGCTCGAATTTATTGACTGTCAACACCCGCGCCAATATCATTACAGGCATCAAGGTTTCGGATTGTCCGACTTTGATTTTTGATGAGGTGACAAGATGGTAATGCAAAAGAGCAAGCCCGCTACAGGCAAAACCTCCGCTGTTAAATCCAAGTCCCCGAAACCAGCTGTAGCACCGGCTGCCAAAAAGGCCGCACCGAAAAAGGCTGATGCCGCTGCATCCGCGTCAAAAAAGCCCCAATCTACCGCAGCAAAGAAAATATCCGTACCGGCATCCAAACCCGTAAAAAAAGTCGCCGCACCGGCTGCAAAAATCAAGACGCCTGCCAGGCAGGCAGCCGCCAAAGCCAATCCACCCGAGGCTGATGGCAAGGCAGCAGTAAAACCAACCCGCGAGGAACGTTATCGCATGGTGGAAACAGCTGCCTACTTTATTGCCGAGCAGCATGGCTTTCAAGGCCGCTCGGATGAGCATTGGGCAGAAGCAGAGCGAGCGATTGCGGCAAAACTGGGCCAATAGACAAATACCGGTACATTTCCTGCTGCCGTTCCGGCTGATATCGGTTGTGCATCGTTCCTGCAAAAATTTACCGATACTATCTCCAACGCAAGTCCATCAGCATTTTGCGCATACACCCGAAGCCGTATCGCTTGAAGCTGCATTATTAACTTCTGCATCCCTGCCTGTGTCTTTGTCTTTGGTAAACGACGCACCCTCGCATTTCCAACACTTGTTCACAATTTCAATTGCTGCCGGATGGTCAAACACCTTTGGGAATAGCATCCCCGCAGCAATGCAGGCTCTTTCCGCTATCCGTCGGTTGGGATGGATTCCAATACGCAGGGCAGGAGTTGATAAAGTGGTGGCAGTGCGCAGCCGCAATTAACGAGCCGTCAATCTCGAGCCGGAGGGATTAGTGTTTGTTCAGAAATGCATGTCCTGCACACTGGCAGGCAAGACATGGAACAATTCTGCGCATGAAGATATCGTCAAAAAGACCGGCCGAAAATTGTCCTGAAGCCTGACTCTTTGGAAAGCCGCCTTGCTTGAAGGCGACTATATGGGTGAAGCCACCAGCCCTCATGGAAGGCTGGTCTCTTCTAGTGCATTTATTTCTTTGCGCCGTTCACAGCTGCTTTCAGCGTAGCGCCAGCCTTGAAAGCCGGGACTTTGGCAGCCTTGATCTTGATTGCTTCGCCGGTGCTGGGGTTACGACCCGCGCGTGCTGCACGCTTGCGCACTTCGAATGTCCCGAAACCGACCAGCGCAACATTGTCACCCTTCTTCAGCGTGCCGGTGATGATTTCAATCAGAGCCGAAATATTGCGGTCAGCATCTGCCTTGGAGCTCCCTGTCTTGTCAGACAATGCATCGATCAATTCTTTTCTGTTCATGTTATTTCCTTTGTTGTTATTACTGCAAATGCAGCGAAGCATAGTCTAGCACCAGTCGGGGCCGTTTAAAATCTTTCAATGAGGCCGGATGTATGCCCCGCCTCATTAACCACGACTACTTGGCACGCCCGTATTTTGCGGTGAAACTGGCCTTTCCCAGCATATTCCCATGGATCATATAGCCGGTCAGCGCTGCAGTGGCATCGGCCGGGACATCAAGCTTGTCGGTTTTGAGCGCATATACGGTAAAAATATAGCGATGCGGCTTGTCTCCTTTCGGCGGGCAGGTCCCGCCGAAAGCCGCCACACCATAATCGGTACGGCCCTGGATCGCGCCTTTAGGCAGGGTCGTGCTGTTTAGCGCCCCGGCATTCGCAGCCAGCTCATGGACATCGGCCGGGATATTGAAGACTACCCAGTGCCACCAACCCGAACCGGTGGGCGCATCAGGATCGTACAACGTCACGGCAAAGCTTTGGGTTCCCTTCGGTGCACCGCTCCATTTCAGTTCCGGCGACTTGTTCTCCCCGGAACAGCCAAAACCATTGAATTCGAAGCGCTGGGGAATCATGTGATTGGCCTTGATTTCCGTGCTGGAAAGCTTGAAGGCTGAAGCGTAGGTGAAAGTCGAAAAAGCAGTCAGAACAACGGCAAACAGTATGCGGCGCATGTAACTCTCCTTCATGGACAAAACGGGGAAAGAATTGTAGCACCATTGCAATAGCCGCAAAATTGCTCCGGCTGGCGCAAATTTTGCGCATTCCTGACCGGCCAACCATTGCATAGTCGGGACGAGAAGATCACCAGTACTGGGCCGGGCCGATTGCCAATGCGCGCCGCCGGCGGAAGATTTCAGGGATTGCCCGGCGCGCTGCCTGAATGTCCGCCACTCCTGCTCTTACGGGCACCAAAAATAATCGGGCTGCCGCAACTGCAAATGTGGCTATTTGTCGCGACGCCATAAAGTCTCTGCTACTGCCTGTGCCCGGTTGATGCAGCGGCTCAGCACAAACAACAAATCCGACAACCGATTAAGATAAGGAAGCGCGTGTTGCGGAACGGCATCGTGTTGGGAAAGTACGGCCAGATCGCGCTCGGCCCGGCGCGCTACAGTGCGTGCCACATGGCACAACGCACCCGCGCGCGAACCGCCCGGCAGGATGAATTCGCGCAGCGGCGGCAGGTCGGCGTTGTAATGCGCAATCTGTTCATCCAGCCAAGCGATCCGGTCTTCCGGGAACGCATCCCGGGTGGGCAGCGCAAGCGCCCCGCCCAGGTCGAACAGGTCGTTCTGAATCCGCAGCAACACCGCGCTGATGCCGTTCGGAAGCGCTTCGGCAAGCAACACGCCAAGCTGGCTGCTCAGTTCATCCACGCTGCCCAGCACGGCGATACGGGCATGGTCTTTTCCAAGGCGCGTACCGTCTGCCAGGCCGGTTGTTCCCTTGTCGCCGGTGCGGGTGGTGATCTTGGATAATCTCATTTGAATGCCGGTTTATTGTTGTTCAAGACACGCGAAGTATACCGCCGCATCAGGCTGAGTATGCTTGCGTTGTGCCTGCCAGATCATCTCGCTGAGACATTCCATCATGCGATGTTGCGCATCGTGTTCCGATTCTAATTGTTGCGTCAGACGCACGAAATGAGCCCGTATCCCCGGCGGCTGGTCGATGGATATCTGCTCCTCGATGGTCAGGTGCATCATCAGGTGCAGGAAGGGATTGGTCTCGCCCTGTTCCGGCGAGTAGTCCTTTTCCTGGTGTGATTCCAGATCCTCCAGCACGGAAAAATATTCGGGATGCTTGGCGATAAGCTGCACGGCAAGATCTTCCAGCGGGGTGAGCAATTCGCCTGCGCGGCGTTTGCGCCAGGATTCGAACAGAAAGTTGCGAGCTTCGTCGCGCGATGGATTGAACAGCATCAGCTTTCTTTCTTTTTGTATTCACACAAATCTTCAATGATACACGCGCCGCATTTGGGTTTGCGCGCCTGGCAGACATAACGGCCGTGCAATATCAGCCAGTGGTGCGCGTCATGCTTGAATTCGTCCGGCACAAACTTGATCAGCTTCCTTTCCACTTCGGCCACGTCCTTGCCGGGTGCCAGTCCGGTGCGGTTCGATACGCGGAAGATGTGCGTATCCACCGCGATAGTGGGCTGACCGAACGCGGTGTTAAGGATCACGTTTGCAGTCTTGCGCCCCACCCCCGGCAGGGCTTCCAGTTCCTCGCGGGTTTGCGGCACCACGCCACCGTGACGTTCCAGCAGCAGCCGACAAGTCTGCATCACATGCTTTGCCTTGGTCTTGTACAGACCGATGCGCTGGATGTATTCGCGCAACTTCTCCTCGCCGAGTGCGAGTATTCCTTGCGGCGTGTTCGCGACCGGAAACAGATGCCGCGTGGCGGCATTCACGCTGATATCGGTGGCCTGCGCCGACAGCATTACCGCGACCAGCAGCTCGAACGGTGTGGCATAGTCCAGCTCGGTAGTGGGATGCGGGTTGGCGGCTTGCAGGCGCAGGAAGATTTTGCGGCGTTTGGTGGGGTTCATAAAAATTCCCGGAAAAATACAGGGTGAGGCATGATCAAACGCTGCTGGTTACACCCTGCTCCTGCTTCAATGCATCGCGGGTGAGCACCCGCCATCCACCGGCACGATAGTCGCGCTCGCGCCTTTCAGCCTTTTTTCGGCGCGCAGGTTCAGCCAGTTTTTTGCCGCGATCAGCATGCCCAGTGTGATGAATGCGCCGGGCGGCAGGATGGCCAGCAGGAAGCCGTGATAGTCCGGCACCACGGTAATCACCCAGGATTTCGCCGTTTCGCCGAACACCATGTCGATGCCGGACAGCAGCGTACCGTGCCCGAATATCTCGCGGATGCCTCCCAGCACCGCCAGCACCGCGGTAAGTCCCAGACCCATGGCAAAACCGTCCAGCGCAGATTCCAGCACGGGGTTCTTGGAAGCGAACGATTCAATGCGCGCGAGCACGATACAGTTGGTCACGATCAGCGGAATGAAAATGCCCAGCACCACATACAGTTTGTACATGTATGCATTCATCGTGAACTGGACCACGGTGACCAGCACGGCGATGATCAGGATGAATACCGGGATGCGCGCCTCGTTCGGGACGAGTTGCCGGATCGGCGCGATGGCCGCACCCGACAAGGTCATCACCAGCATGGTTGCAAGCCCGAGGCTCACTGCATTCACCACCGAACTGCTCACCGCAAGAATAGGACACAGCCCGAGCAGCTGCACCACCCCGGTGTTCTGTTTCCATACACCGTTGTAAAAAATGTCCTTGAATTCCCGGCTGGTCACTGCTGCTCCCCTTTAACTTTTTCTGCCTGTGCTGTGGAGGCATGCGCCTTGAACAATATTTCGCGATGCAGCGCGTAATACTGCAATGCATTGTGCACCGCTTTCACCACCGCGCGCGGGGTGATCGTCGCGCCGGCCATATAATCAAACACACCACCATCCTTTTTGACTTTCCACCCGCCGGCATCGGGATTGTCCAGCGCTTTCCCTGCAAAGCCGTTGATCCACTTGCTCTTGGCGATCTCGATGTAATCGCCCAGCCCCGGCGTTTCCTTGTCCGACACCACGCGCACCCCGGCGATTCTACCATTGCTGTGGATGGCGATAACCATATGGATCTTCCCGCCATAACCATCCGGGGCGATGACCTGCATCACCACGATGGAAGGTACACCGTTGAGTCGGCCGAGGTAGGCCGGGGTGGCGGTGTCGTTACCCAGCAATTCATCCGGCCCCAGTTCGGTCGTGTCCTTGATGATGTCGTTGTCATAGCTTCCCGCCGGCGCAATCTGTGCAATCAGCTTCAGCTTTTCCATTTCCTCACTGCGCTCGATGGGGTCATGCGTCAGCTGATAAGTGATCGCGAGCACAGCAGTACCGATCAGCGCAAAAAACAGCAGGTTGAGCGCGGTAAGCAGCGAGGCTTTCGCGATCGTGCGTCTCATGGCTTGTCGCCCCTGGCTTTTTTCCCGAACACTCCGTCTTTTTTGCCAAATACTGGCGGCTGGGTATACAGCACGATCAGCGGCACGCAGATGTTCATCAGCAGCGTGGCGAACGCGACACCGTCCGGAAAGCCGCCGAACACCCGGATCAGGTATGTGAGCAGCGCGGCTCCCGCGGCAAAGATCAGCCGCCCCTTGTTGGTGGTGGGACTGCTGACCGGATCGGTGAGGATGAAGAAAGCACCCAGCATCGATGCGCCGGCGAACAGGTGGAACAGCGGCCCGGCGTAATGTCCCGCATCGACCAGATGAAATATCCCCGCGATGACCAGCAGCGTGCCGAGAAACGCGACCGGAATGTGCCAGCTGATAATGCGCGAGGCGAGCAGATATAGACCACCCAACAGGAATCCGCCCGCCACCATTTCGCTGCCGTGACCGGCCAGATGCCCGTAAATCGGCATTTCCAGAATCTGCCGGATGGGCTGATCAAGGTGCAGATGGGTCTTCAGCGTGTCCAGCGGCGTTGCCATCGTTACTGCGTCCAGCGTTGCCCGGTCCGGCAGCATGCCATGGAAGATATATTCCAGCTGTTGCGAGAAAGTCAGTCCGGACGACACCAGCCCCCCTTGCTCCAACCCATGGGGTGCTATCCAGTGGGTCATCTGCGCGGGAAAAGAAATGATCAGGACCGCATAGCCGACCATCGCCGGATTGAACAGGTTGTTACCCAACCCGCCGTACAGATGTTTGGCGATCGCGATGGCAAAGGCCGTGCCGACCACCACCAGCCACCACGGTGCCAGCGGCGGAATGGAAAGTGCCAGCAGCCAGGCAGTGAGCAGCGCGCTGTTGTCCCTGAGGAAGGGCATGACCGGCCGGTCGCGCAGCCTGAGCATGACAGCCTCCGTGCCCAGCGCGGTAATGCTGGCCAGCGTGATCGAAACCAGAATTGCCGGGCCGAAATACCATACGTACAACGCAATGCCGGGCAGCAGTGCGAGCAGGACCTTGAGCATGATCTGCGCGACGCTGTCCGGCTTGCTGATAAGGGGAGTAAATAGCATTTGGATATATTATTCTTTAACCTGTTCGACTTCGGATTTGGCCAGTTCGATGATATGCGCACGGCCTGCTTCCAGTTCGGCTTGTGCTGCCTGTTGCTTGGGTGTCAATGACTGGATGCCGGCAAGCTTGGCGGTTTGCGCGGATTTTTCCCTGGCGGCCAGTTTTTCTGCCTTTTCGCGTTTTTCCCGTTCGATGCGCTGTTCGTGGAAATCGTGGCGCACCCTTGCCTGATCCGCGAGCTGTTTGTCATGCTCGCGCGCGCGGATCTCGCTCTTGGCAAAACGGTAATACTGCACCAGCGGGATGTGGCTGGGACAGACATAACTGCAGGCGCCGCACTCGATGCAGTCGAACAGGCTGAATTTCTGCGCTCTGCCGAACTCCCTGGATTGCGCGAACCAGTACAGATCCTGCGGCTGCAGGTCCGCCGGGCACACTTCGACACAGCGCGTACAGCGTATGCACGGCATGGCCGGCGGGGGTGGCGGGAATAGCTTTTCCGACGCGACAATGATGCAGTTGGTGGCTTTCACCATCGGAACATCGAGTGCAGGCAACGGAAACCCCATCATCGGGCCACCCATGATGTATCCGCTGGTGTCGGGCAGCGCGCCGGCCAGCGCGACCAGTTCTGTTATCGGCGTGCCGATCAGCGCTTCATAATTCTGCGACTTACGGACGTTGCCGGTGATGGTAATGACGCGCGACAGCAACGGCTCGCCGTGCGCCAGCGCGCGATAAACCGTGCAGGCGGTGGCAACGTTGAAGCATTGCACACCGACGTCGGTGGGTAACTTTCCGGAAGGCACTTCCAGCCCGGTGATTACGCGGATCAGTTGTTTTGCGCCGCCGCCCGGATAAATCGTCGGGATAGTGACCACTTCATGGCGTTTGTTTTGTTGAAGCGCGGGCTCGTTTGCCGTGATCGCCTGCTGCAGCGCGGCAATCGCTTCCGGCTTGTTGTCCTCGACGCCGATCAGCACCTCGTCCGCGTCCAGCATGTAACGCAAAATCTCCGCACCCTGCACAATTTCCCCGGCGCGCTCGCGCATCAGCATGTCGTCGCAGCTGATATAGGGTTCGCACTCCGCACCGTTCAGAATCAGCGTGGTAATCTTTTGTTTGCCGATGCGCAACTTGATGTCGCTGGGAAACCCCGCTCCGCCCAACCCCACCACACCGGCCATGCGCAGCAGGTGCTGCAATTCCGCGCTGCTGTGCTCGCGGTAATCGACGGATTTGCGCGCTATCCATTCCTCCTTGCCATCCGGTATCAGGGTGGCGCAAAGATTGGGCAGGCCGGAAGGATGGGCAATCAGTTGCATATCGATCGCGGTGATGGTTCCCGAAGTGGGCGCGTGCACCGCGCTCGACACAAAGCCGTCCGGCATGCCGATCAATTGCCCCTTCAGGACATGGTCGCCGGCTTGGACCATCGGCTTTGCGGCTTCTCCTGCATGCTGGTGAAGCGGAACGACCAATTTGGGAGGCAGCGGCGCATGTGCTATCGCTGTCCTGGTGGACTGCGCCTTGTTGCTTGGCGGATGGACTCCGCCATGAAAATGATGGAGCTTCCTCATCGCGTTGCCTCAGCAGCTTCCGCGACGGTAAAAGCATACAGCGGATATTTCCATTTCCAGTTGCCGATCTTTTCCTCAATGACCGGCATGCTGATGCAATCAACCGGGCAGGGCGCAACGCACAGTTCGCAACCGGTGCATTCGGCGGCAATGACGGTGTGCATCTGCTTGGCTGCCCCAACGATGGCGTCCACCGGGCAGGCTTGAATGCACAAAGTACAGCCTATGCAGGTGCTTTCGTCGATCAGGGCGACCGATTTTGGTTTGGGTGCGGCAGTGTCACTGCCGAAGGGTTTGAATTCCACACCGAGCAGATCGGCCAGCTTCTGTATGCCCTCTTCTCCGCCCGGCGGGCAGCGATTGATATCCGCTTCCCCTGCCGCAATGGCTGTCGCATAGGGCTTGCAGCCGGGATAACTGCATTGTCCGCACTGTGTTTGGGGAAGAACCGCATCGATCTTGTCGGCCAGCGGATTCCCCTCGCTGTGGAATTTTATCGCGGCGAATCCCAACACCGCGCCAAGCACGGTCGCAATTGCCGCCATCACCAACAATGCACTTAACATCAGGAGACCTCTAGAAATTCGTTTTGCGGGATCAAGCGCAAGGAGCCGCACAGCGAATGACGAGGCATATCATGTCGATAGACGAGAAATGAGCGAGCATGTGACGCAGCGGTTTGCCCGAAAAACGGATTTATAGAGGTCTCCATTACTTGATCAATCCGGAGAACCCCATGAAGGACAGGCTCATCAGTCCGGCGGTAACCATCGCGATCGCGGAGCCTTTGAAGATCACGGGAACATCCGCGCCTTCCAGGCGTTCGCGCATCGCTGCAAACAGTACCATCACCATGGAAAACCCCAGTGCTCCGCCCATGCCGAAGAAAATCGATTCCATGAAATTGTGTTTCGCCTGCACATTGAGCAGCGGAATGCCGAGCACTGCACAGTTGGTGGTGATCAGCGGCAAATAGATGCCCAGAACCTGATGCAGAACCGGGCTGGTTTTCTGCACCACCATCTCGGTGAATTGCACAATACCGGCAATCACCACGATGAACGACAACGTGGTCAGGTAGGAGAGTTGGGGGCCCAGCAGATAATGGTTGATCAGGTAACTCGAGCCCGAGGCCAGGGTCAGCACAAAAGTGGTGGCTGCACCCATGCCGATGGCGGCTTCCAGGTTTTTGGATACCCCCATGAACGGACACAACCCGAGAATCTTGACCATCACGATGTTGTTCACAAACACCGCGCTGATGAGTATCAGCAGATATTCTGTCATTGCAGGACCTTAGTCAAATCAGGCGCGGATTATCCCCTGATTCATATGCTGCTTCAACCTCGTTCGCGGCATATGAATATATTCCGGAATGTTTGCTGATGACACCGATTTTTTTGGTGAAATCGCACAGGACATCGGGGTAATTTTGTTATCGCCAACCGGCAACAAGGCCGGAATCAGATCTCTATCCGGGTTCCCATCTCAATAACCCGGTTGGCCGGGATATTGAAGAAATCCGTTGCATTCATGGCATTTTTGGATAACGCCACAAACAGCCGCTCGCGCCATTTGGCCATACCTGGTTTCGGACTGGAAACGATCAGGGCGCGCGAAACGAAAAATGAAGTGGTCATCATGTCGAAGGGCAATCCTTCTGCGCCGCATAACTCCAGCGCAAGCGGAATATCGGGGGTTTGCATAAATCCGTAAAATAATTTCACTCGATAGAAGTCCTTGCCCAGATCCTTGATCAGGAAACGATTTCCCCTTGTGACATAAGGCTTGTCCTCGACTACCACGGTCAGCAGTATGTTGCGTTCGTGCAGCACATGATTGTGCTTCAGGTTGTGCAGCATGGCAGACGGCGCCCCGTCACCATCAGGGGTCAGGAATACGGCCGTACCGCTTATTCTCTGCATATTCTCGACATCATCAATAATAGCTTTCAGGGGCACTGTCAGGCTTGTGACCTCATCAAACAATAATTTTCGACCGCGCTTCCAGGTGGTGAGCACGGTAAAAGATACCAGTGCGACGCCCAGCGGGAACCAGCCACCTTGGGGAATTTTAAGGGTATTGGCGGCAAAATAAGTTATATCAACGATCAGCAACACCGAGATAACCGGAATGGCGACAAGCAATGACCAGCGCCATAGCAGCACAATCACGAATGAGATCAGGATGGTGGTAATGGTCATGGTACCGGTGACGGCGATACCATATGCCGCCGCCAGATTGCTGGAGCTTTGAAACGTAAATACCAGGAAGACTACCGCCAGATAAAGCGTCCAGTTGGTCAGGGGAGCATAGATCTGTCCCTGTGCTTTATCGGAAGTCTGGCGGATTTCCATGCGTGGCAAGAAACCCATTTGTACGGATTGATTCGCCACAGAGAATGCACCGGATATGACGGCTTGCGAGGCAATCACCGTTGCGGCTGTCGCGAGCAGCACCATCGGGATCAGCGCCCAGGCGGGGCCAAGCAGATAAAACGGGTTATCGATCGCTTTAGGGTTATGCAACAGCAACGCCCCCTGGCCGAAATAATTCAATACCAGCGCAGGCATCACAAACAGGAACCAACTTAAACGGATCGGAAATTTGCCGAAATGTCCCATGTCGGCATACAACGCTTCTCCGCCGGTAATGACAAGAACGATCGCGCCAAGCGAAAAGAACGCAAGCCGCGGGTCGGCAGTTAAAAAACGAAATGCATAAACAGGATTAAGCGCAAATAATACTTCCGGACTCCGTACGATGGCGATGACACCGAACACTGCCAGGCAAACAAACCAGAGAATCATTATCGGGCCGAATGCCATGCCCACTGTTCCTGTGCCGCGCTTCTGGATAAAAAATAATCCGGTCAGAATGAGAAAGGTGACGGGAAGTATGTATATCTCGAACTGATGCGAAACCAGATCCAGGCCTTCGACTGCCGACAGTACCGAGATCGCCGGCGTGATCATGCCGTCGCCAAAAAACAGCGCGGCAGCAAAAACACCGAGCGCGGTGACGAACCATCTTATTTTTGGATGTGCTTTGGTCAGGTCGCTCACCAAAGCCAACAGGGCCATCGAACCTCCCTCACCGTTGTTGTCGGCCCGCATCATGATGACCACATATTTGAACGAGACCAGCAGCATGATGGTCCAGAACATCACCGACAGCACACCCAGAATATTGGCAGCATCAACAGGCAGAGGGTGAGAACCGGCAAAGGTTGCATGCAGCGCATACAGCGGACTGGTCCCGATATCGCCATACACCACGCCGATTGCTCCCAGCAAAAGGGGGGATAACTTCTGTTCTGCCTGTGTACTGCTCATGCTCCAACCGTTCACTGTGGAAGAATGCGGCGGCACTCTACGCCGGCATTGCGCGGAAAGCAATCATCGTGAGCTTATTCTACGGATTTTCCAGGCATGCCCATGACTTGCACCGCCCCCCCGGTTCCGTGCAATCGAATCATGAAGAACCCGTGCAACTTGGCGCACCGGGGCTTGATGTGGCCGGGGTTGCCGGCCACATCAAGCCGGCCCTAGAGTTTCTTGTGCGTGCCGTCGCACAGCACGCCGTTTGCGCTGTGCTTGCAGCCGCAAAAATACACCGCTTCCGATTTGGCGGCTTTGTACTCGACCGGGGAAAATTCGCTACCCTTGTGCCTACCGTCGCAGAACGGCTGGGTGGCACTTTTTCCGCAGGCACACCACCAGTAGCTTTTCCCCGCTTCTACCTGAACGACGTACGGTGATTTTTGGGCGATAACAGCTTGCTTGTCCGACATTTTGAAGCTCCTTGGTTATAAAAACGACACTAAATTTCCTCCTGCTTTTTTGCAGGAGGCCCAACAAATCCATTGCCCGAGAACTCAGGCGATATCCGCAAGTATCCTTACTTCCATGAGTCGTGCGCGTTAGCAAACGCTTCCCGCAAACGGCGCAGGGTTCCGGTCATCCCGGTCAGTTCCTTCTGCGGAAAATCCGTAAAGGCGCGCTCCATATGCGCCAGTTGAGCCGGAAAAGCGCTTGCAAATAATTTTTCGCCCTGGGTTGTGAGCTGGACAATCTGGCAGCGGCCGTCGCTGGGTAGCGCACTGCGACGCACCAGTTTTTTTCCTACCAGACGATCCACCACGCCGGTCAGCGTGCCTTTGGTGATCAGCGTCTTTTCACCCAACTCCCTGGCCGTCATGCCGGGCGTGTTGCCCAGGGTGGCGATAATGTCGAATTGCGCCGGGGTCAGGCCCAGCGAACGCACATGCGTCGACGAATAAACCTCAAAGGCCTGGTAAGTGCGGGACAATTCACGCATCAGCTGCAAGAAGATCGGTGGTGACATCAGTAGGCCGGCTGGTTATAACCCGCGCAATAATAGTTCTAGTTAGAACCAATGTCAATTTTCCGGATTCGTCGCTGGGTGGATTTTTTGCTCATCCCGCGTGTAACTCAGTACAATCCCGTGGACTAACCTTCAACATATCAACGGTTACTTTATGAAATTGATCCCGACGATCCTGTGCGGCGGAGCAGGCTCACGGCTCTGGCCGGTTTCCCGCGAATTGCACCCCAAACCGTTCATCCGTCTGGCGGACGGGCAGAGCCTGTTGCAAAAGGCCTGGCTGCGCGGCGTAACCCTGCCGGACGTGGCAGAGACACTCACCGTCACCAACCGCGAGCTGATTTTCAAGACCGCGGACGAATACCGCGAGGTCGCCGGCTCCAGCCACAAAGACCTCGCCAACAGTTTCATCCTCGAACCCTTCGGACGCAACACCGCTCCGGCGATTGCCGCCGCCGCCCTGCACGTGGCTGCCAGCCATGGCGTTGATGCGGTCCTGCTGGTGCTGGCCGCCGATCACCTGATCACCGACCAAGCAGCTTTTGCGCAGGCCGTCGCCGAGGCAATGCGACTGGCCGCGCAGGGCAAACTGGTCACATTCGGCATCAAGCCAACATCACCCGAAACCGGTTATGGCTATATCGAGGCGGACGGCAACTCGGTGGTGCGCTTTGTCGAAAAGCCCAGTCTTGAAACGGCCCGCAAATATCTGGCGTCCGGCAATTACCTGTGGAATTCGGGCATGTTCTGTTTCTCTGCCGGAACCATGCTGCGCGAAATGCAACTGCACTGCCCGGAAATTCTGGCTGCAACCCGGGCCTGTCTCGAACAGTCGCGCCGGGCAGAAGGGAAAAGTCACATTCAGATCGAACTCGACCCGGAATCTTTCGCGCGCGTGCCCGACGACTCAATCGACTATGCCGTCATGGAAAAGTCCGGGAATGTCGCGGTGGTGCCGTGCAATATCGGCTGGAGCGATATCGGTTCGTGGAACGCGGTCGGCGAACTGACGGCACCGGATGCCGATGGAAACCGCATTGCAGGCGAAGTCATGCTGCATGATGTCAGCAACTGTTATATCCAGGGCAAGCAGCGCATCGTCGGTGCCGTTGGTATCGACAATCTTATCGTGATCGATACCCCCGATGCGCTGCTGGTTGCGGACCGCAATCGCGTTCAGGATGTGAAGCTGCTATACGCGCGCCTCAAGGCCGAAGGCCATGAAACGCACAAATTGCACACCACCGTGCACCGCCCCTGGGGAACCTACACGGTGCTGGAGGAAGGCCCGCGCTTCAAGATCAAGCGCATCGTGGTCAAACCGGCGGGCCGCCTCAGCCTGCAGATGCATCATCACCGCAGCGAGCACTGGGTCGTGGTCAGCGGCATGGCAAGGGTCGTCAACGGCGACCAGGAACTGTTCATCAACACCGACGAGTCCACCTATATTCCCGCGGGCCACAAACACCGCCTGGAAAATCCCGGCGTGGTCGATCTGGTCATGATCGAGGTGCAAAGCGGGGAATATCTGGGCGAGGACGACATCGTGCGATTCGAGGATATATACGGCCGCTAGCGATGGTGAAGTTGTTGGCTGAAGCTGGCGTCGAAAGTATCCGCATCAGCTGCGGACAGATCCCTGTTTTCCACAAATAATTATTGGTACAACGCCGGAAACTTTTCGCGCAAATGTTCCAGCTTGGGCATGTCGTTGAAAACGATATAGGGCTGGTATGGATGCAGCGCCAGATAGTTCTGGTGATGCGCCTCGGCTGGGTAGAACTGCTTCAGCGGCACGACTTGTGTGACGATGGGGCCGGAAAATGTGTGCGCGTCGGTGAGCTGCCGGATATAGTCTTGCGCAATCTTCTGCTGTTCGTCGCTGGTATAAAAAATTACCGAACGGTATTGGCTGCCGGTATCCGGCCCCTGGCGATTCAGCTCGGTCGGGTCATGCGCCACTTTGAAAAATACCTGCAGCAGCAGCTGGTAGGAAACCTGCGCAGGGTTGAAGTGAACGCGCACCGATTCGGCATGGCCGGTGTTGCCCTGGCTGACCATCTCGTAATGGGCGGTTGCCGCGGCACCCCCCGAGTAGCCCGACACCACGTCGGTCACGCCCTTGACGTGTTTGAACACGGCATCCACTCCCCAGAAACAGCCGCCGGCAAATACCGCCGTTTCTTCAAGCGGTGCAGCGGCGGCATTTGACAGCGCACTCAGGCCGAGCACGACGCACAGGCCGGCGCTGAAAAAATAACGACGGATAACATTGATGGTCAGCATCATGGCACTCCTTTAAAAATCAGCCAAAAGTAAACGCAAAAACCCGGGCACCGGCGCCCAGAAATTCGATGCGAAAGGTGTGAACCCCGATCTTTCCGCGTTGCCGGATGAGCTGGTACAACCGTTCCTCGTGTATCACACCGTTGCCCTGTGCATCGATATCCGTCCCGTGGTCCACCCCGGGCGCCGCGCCGTCCAGGGTGACCCTGAAACGCACCGGTTTGGCGCCGGCCGAACCAAGCACCAAATGCAGGTCGCGCCCCTGAAAACGGTAACTGATTGCACCGCCGGGAGCCTGCACAGCAGCCGCTTCCGCGGATACTCGCCAGCTGCCGCTCAACGCCCACTGGTCCGGCTTGAGAACATTCGGAGCGCTGTATTGCGCCGCAACATCACGCTTGACTGCCTCCGGTGAAACCAGATTCTGCTGGCGCGCATAACCGACATAGGTTTCCGGCGAGCGTTGCGTATCCATGGCGGGAGCGGTGACACCCTTTCCGGTCACCCGGACCAGGCCCTCGTTCATCGAAAGCAAACCGTGGTGTGCCTCCTTGAGCAGCGACTGAATCATCCGTTCGGTTTCATCATACCCGCCTTCGCCGAAGTGTTGATCGCGGATCCTGCCCTGTGCATCGACCAGATAATGCGCTGGCCAATACTGGTTGTTGTATGCATTCCAGATCGCGTACTGGTTATCCATCACGACCGGATATTTGATGCCCAGATCATGGATTGCCTGCCCGACATTTTTCGGGTCTTTCTCGAACGCAAACTCCGGCGTATGCACGCCGATGATGACCAAACCCTGGTCGCGATATTTTTCATCCCAGGCCTTCAGATAAGGCAGCGTGCGCAGACAATTGATGCAGGAATAAGTCCAAAAATCCACCAGCACCACTTTCCCTCGCAACGACTCGCTGGTCAGCGGCGCCGAGTTGAACCACTGCGTTGCACCGGCAAATGAGGGCATCATTGGCAGGCTGGCTTCTGCCGGAACGGCTGTACCGGATTGCTGAAGTGCGGCCGGCTTGGCCAGTTTCGCGATCAGCTTTTGCTCGGTCCCGGCCGTGTTTAAAAATTCAAATTGCGACAGAAAACGCGTATCCCAGCCCAGCGCGATCGCCACCACGCCGACCAGCACCGCGACACCCAGTCCGCGCCGCAACCATTCTTCCGCACCCAGGCCCCGTTTCATCAGGCTGAACACGCGTCCGCCGGCCAGCAGCGCCACCGCCAGCGAAGATGCCGCGCCGGCCGCAAACACCAGCAGCAGCAACGCGCTGTGCAGATTCGCGCCGTTCAGCGCGGCGCCGGCCAGCACCAGGCCCAGAATAGGCCCGGCGCAGGGCGCCCACAGGAACCCGACCGCGACGCCCAGCAGCAGCGAACCCCTGATGCTGGATTCCCGGTCGGCACGCTGTTGCAAACGGCCGCCGAGCGCGACGAACGGGCGCATCATCCGGTCCGCCAACGCCGGAAATATCAGCGCCAGTCCCATCAGCAACAGCAGCAGCATCGCCGCATAGCGGCCGTATTGATTCAGTTCGACCAGCCATGCGCCGCCGACTGCCGCGAGGCTGGCCAGCACCGTGAAGGTCGCCGCCATGCCGAACAGGATCGGCAAACCGGAGCGCCGGAACGATTTATCCGAACGGGCAAAAATGAACGGCAGTACCGGCAGTACGCACGGACTGAAAATGGTCAGCACGCCGCCGAGGTAAGCCAGCACAAAGATCAACATGCTTCCCGCTCCATAGAACTGTGCATATTCAAGCTTCGGTGAAGGGAGATCAAAAATTCCAGAGTTCGCCCAAATACAAGGCGCGTGAAAAATTTTGCAGCGCCGCATATACAGAATATGCAAGCAAGAAATTTCTTACGCAACGCAGTATTACCAGCGACTTGGCTGTTGTCTTTTGACAGCCAAGTCGAATGGCTAGTAGTTTCAGCAGCTGGGATGAAATCTGGAATTTTAGACTCCCTGATGCGGAATGAAGCGCAGCGCCACCGTGTTCATGCAATAGCGCAATCCGGTCGGCTGCGGGCCATCGTCAAATACATGGCCCAGATGGGCATCGCACAGGGTACAGCGCACCTCGGTGCGCGTCATGCCGAACATGTGGTCGGTAATTTCGCGCACATTCTGTGACGCGATCGGTTGCCAGAAGCTCGGCCAACCGGTCCCGGAATCATATTTGGTGGCGGCATCGAACAACGCGTTGTCGCAGCACACGCAGCGATACAGGCCCGGTTCATGCCGGTCGTAGCCCGGCTGTGAAAAGGCCCGTTCGGTACCCTGCTCGCGCGTTACTTGATAAGCCAGCGGCGATAACCGCTTTTTCCATTCTGCATCCCTGCTCACCCTGTCCAGGGTTACCAGCCCCAGCGGCTTTCCATCATCGGTAAATTGCATAATGGTCACCTTGCCGCTGCCGGAAGGCTGATCGGCGGCAAAGGAACGGGTCGTCAGGGCCAGGGTGAGCCCGGATAATGTGTATAAAAAATGTCTGCGTTGCATGTAGGTAGCCTCCTTGGTCATGTTCGACCGTTAAATCCCGGGCCGGGTTCAAGACAAGTATCAAAACCAGTTATGATTCATCCTGCTTGCCGGATTATTCGGGCAACACACTGAAAAGGTTACATCAAGGGCCCACGTGACTGATAAAACTCACCATCTTGAAACATTGATGAAGCAGGCCCTCAACGGGGACCAGCGTGCTTACGCTGAAATACTGCAGGAAACCGCGCGCTTTCTCAGGCCGTTTCTGGCAAAACGGCTCAGTTTCACCAATGAGCCTGATGACCTGCTGCAGGAAATCCTGCTCTCCATCCACAAGGTCCGTCATACCTACGATGGTAACCGGCCCTACAAACCATGGGTGTATGCCATCGCCAGGTTTCGGCTGCAGGATTATCTGCGCACGCATTATGCCGACCAACTTCACCATGCGGACGATATTTCCGAACTGGAAAATTATTTGCATGAAAATGTAACCGAATCTGTCATTTCATACGAATCCATCAGTGGCGAAATCGGAAAACTCCCGCAACGGCAGGCAACCATCCTGCAACTGATGCATCAGGAGGGCTATACCGCCAAAGAAGTGGCGGAAAAGCTGGGCATGAATGAATCTGCCGTCAAAGTGGCGGCGCACCGCGCCTACAAGGTGTTGCGCCAAAAATTGGAAAAATAATGGGAAATATCGAAGAACTGATCAACAAACTGGCGCAGGACACCGCAACAGTGAGGCCTGCCCCACACCCCTTTATGCTCAGCCTAAAATTGACGGGATGGGCAATGGCCTATCTTGTCGTCGCGCTGCTGTTTTCCGGGTTGCGCCCGGATCTGGCGGTCAAACTCCACGAGCCCCTGTTTGTTGCCGAACTCGCCGCGCTGGCCGGCATCTTCATCACGACGTCGCTGAGCGCCTCATTGCTGTCGTTTCCCGACATCCACCAGTTGCGCCGGCTTGCATTTGCGCCGGCAATTGCATTCGCGCTGTTTGTGCTTGTCATGTTCCTCGCATGGCAGACAGACAACCCGCCAGCCCCACTACCCGTCCACAGTTTCCAGTGCACACTGGCTATTACCCTGGTGTCGCTGTTGCCGGCTGCCTGGATGTTTTATGTGATGCGCAAATTTGCCAGCACCCATTATCATCTGGCCGGCTGCTGCGCGCTGCTGTTCGCATTCAGCATCGGAGCGATATGGCTGAGGCTTTATGAGGTGAACAACTCGATCATGCATGTCATCGAGTGGCATTACCTGCCGATGATCGCTTTCGGCATTACCGGATTGTGGTTGGGAAAAAACGTATTGAAGTGGTGACAGAACCGATGCCGGCCTGATTTCGCAAGCCCGCGCATGTGGTGCCGGTGTCAGACACCGAGAAAACGTACCTGGTTGCGTCCACCTTCCTTGGCCTGGTACATCACCATATCGGCCCGTTTGAGCAGGTCGGCCGCCCGGTATTTGTGATCGATGAACATCACCACCCCGATACTTGCACTGCAGCGATATTTAATGGTCTTTTTTGCATCGCCTTCCTGTAGCACCAGCTTGTACGGCTTGGCAAGAATTGCCCGGATCTTTTCGGCAACAATCCCGGTCTGGGCAATGGAAGACTCTTTATCGGTATCAAGTTCGGTCAGCATCACCACAAACTCATCGCCGCCGAAACGCGAGACCGTATCCATTTCGCGAACGCAACAAGTGATGCGATGCGACACTTCCTTCAACAGCAAGTCGCCCGCGCTGTGTCCATACTGGTCATTCAGCGGCTTGAAATTGTCCATATCCAGAAACATCAGTGCGGCATAGCGGCCGGAACGGTTGCTGGCTGCCATAGCCTGGTTCAACCGATCATCAAACATGCGGCGATTGGGCAACTTGGTCAATGAGTCATAAAAAGCAAGGTTCCGGATCTGATCTTCGGCCCTGATACGCTCGGTGATATCGCGGGATACAACGACGACGCGCGAGGGCCGCCCCAGACTGTTTCTGATTACCCCGCCGCAGGATTCCATATGACGGATACTGCCATCAGGCATCGCAAAGCGGTATTCAATGCGCAGTCCGATGCCGGTTTTTACGGTTTCCATAAACACCTGCCTTACATGCTCCCGGTCGTCAGGATGTATCTCAGCGAACGAATCCGTACCCTTCAGTGATTCTGGATCGCCAAACAACCGGGCATAGGAAGGACTGTTGTAGAGCCGCCTTCCATCCAGATCAAGCACCGCAATGAAATCATCGACATTCTCGGTAATCATCCGGTAGAACTCTTCCTGTTCGCGCAGTTCCTCCTCGAAGCGCTTGTTTTCGGAGATGTCGGTCAGTACCACGCGCACAACAGTCGATTTGTTATCTTTCACAAGACGCTGGCTGTCCAGCCTGAGCTGGCAACGCGTATTGTCTTTACGCATGACGGCCAATTCACAGGTCAATTTGTCATCTTGCTGAAGTACACGGGTGAAATATTGGCCCCAGTGCCCGCTGTCTTCCGGTGCAACGAAAACGGCAAACTGCTTGTGCAGCAGTTGACTGCGTGTTTTCCCAAGCAGCATGGCACCGGTCAGATTGATTTCCCCGATCCGGGCATCACTGCCCAGCGTGACATAGCCGACTGGCGCCAGATCATAGAAATCGGTGTACCGCTCGCGCAATTCCTGCATCATGCGCTGAGCGCGCTGCAGCTCCTGGTATTGCATGCCAAGTTCGATCTGGCATACCTGAAGTTCACGAATGATTTCTTCGGTCGGGCGTGATGAAATATCTGCGGGGGGCAATTGTGCCAGATGATTTTCGGCCGCGGCCCGAAGTGACCCGGCCAATTGCGGGTCCGCACCCTTATCAGGCAAATCGGAATCTGCTGATCTGTTGCTCATGCTTCCCCCTTTGCAACCGCGTTCAGTATGGCATATCGCGCTGCTTCCGCAATACTTTTCAGGTTATTTCCGGCAAACCAAATCCGGCTTTGGCGAGTCTCATGCTATAATTATCAAGTAATTTCATGCACTACAATTACCCAGACCGGCTATTCCGGTCATGATGAATCGACTCCGGCCACTCTTGATTCGATTTAAAAGGTCTACACGAAATGTGCGGGCCTTTTTCATTTTCACGCACCTGGTTGCACCAACGAAAGCAGTCCAATGAACAACGTCACCGAAGATACAGGCACCAGCGCATTAGCAGCGAGTTCTGACGCCACCGCGCGCGGTGGCGATATCGTGCGGGAAGTCAAACGCCGCCGCACCTTCGCGATCATTTCACATCCGGATGCGGGCAAGACCACGCTCACCGAAAAACTGCTGCTGTTCGGCGGCGCGATCCAGATGGCGGGCACGGTCAAGGCGCGCAAGAGCGGGCGCCACGCAACTTCCGACTGGCTGGAGATCGAGAAGCAGCGCGGGATATCCGTCGCCAGTTCGGTGATGCAGTTTACTTACGATGACTGCGTGATCAACCTGCTCGACACCCCGGGTCACCAGGATTTCTCCGAGGACACTTACCGTGTGCTGACTGCGGTTGATGCGGCGGTTATGGTGGTGGACGCGGCCAAGGGCGTTGAGGCGCAGACCATCAAGTTGCTGGAAGTGTGCCGTTTGCGCAACACACCCATCATCACGTTCATCAACAAGATGGATCGCGAGGTGCGCGATCCGCTGGAAGTACTCGATGAGATCGAGTCTGTGCTCAAGATAAAATGTGCGCCGGTCACCTGGCCGATTGGCATGGGTAAACGCTTTCAGGGTGTATATCACCTGCTCAACGATGAAGTGTTGCGCTTCCTGCCGGGCGAGGCGAAAGCCGGGCAGGAGGTTGAGACCCTGCGTGGCTCTCAGATTGATCAGCTTGCGCAAAAATGTCCGAGCGAGATGCAGACCATGCGCGACGAAACCGAACTGGTCATGGGTGCGGGTGCATCGTTCGATTTGCAGGAGTTTCTCGGTGGGCAGCAATCACCGGTATTCTTCGGCTCCGGCGTGAACAATTTCGGTGTGCGCGAAATACTGCGCGCGCTGGTTGACTGGGCGCCCGCTCCGTTGCCGCGCGAAACCGATGTGCGCATGGTACAACCCACCGAACCCGCGTTTACCGGTTTCGTATTCAAGATCCAGGCCAACATGGACCCGAATCACCGCGACCGCATTGCGTTCCTGCGTGTGTGCTCCGGTCGCTATACCCAAGGCATGAAAGTCAAGCACCGGCGCACCGGCAAGGAAATGAAGCTGGCCAATGCGGTGACCTTCATGGCCAACGAACGCACGCGCATGGACGAGGCGTACGCGGGCGATATCATCGGTGTGCATAATCACGGCCAGCTGCAGATCGGAGATGTACTCACCGAAGGCGAGGCGTTCACCTTCAAGGGCATTCCCTATTTCGCGCCGGAACTATTCAGCCGCGCGCGGCTGCGCGACCCGATGAAAGCCAAGCAACTGCAAAAGGGCCTGCGTCAGCTCGGCGAGGAAGGTGCGGTGCAGGTCTTCGAGCCGCTGCAGGATACCAACCCGCTGATCGGCGCTGTGGGGCAGCTGCAATTCGAAGTGGTCGAGCACCGTCTGAAATCCGAATACGGCGTGGATGCGGTTTTCGAGCGCGCCGGTATCCATACTGCGCGCTGGGTGACCTGCGCGGATAAAAATCATCTCAATGAATTCGTGAAAGCCAACCAGGCTCGCCTGGCCAAAGACGTGGATGGCAACTATGCCTATCTTGCCGACACCGGTGTGAACCTGCGCCTGGCACAGGAACGCTGGCCGAAAATTCAATTCCATGCGACCCGCGAGCATGGCCAGCAACTGGGCTGACCGCTGATTCAAATCACAGGTGCGCGCGATAAAAGTCTGTGAAATCTTCAGCCGACAATGGCCGGCTGAAAAAATATCCCTGTATCTGGTCGCAGCCCATGTGCTTCAGCGATGCCAACTGCGCTGCGGTTTCGACACCTTCCGCCACCGTCGTCAAATCCAGCGCTTTCGCCATCGCGATTATCGTCCTGGCTATCGCCACGTCGTCGGTATTTTCAGGCATGTCCTTGATGAATGCGCGGTCGATCTTCACACAATCGATGGGGAAGCGCTTGAGATAGGCAAGCGAGGAATGGCCGGTACCAAAATCGTCCAGCGACAGGCGAATGCCCCGGTTGCGGATTTTATCCAGCAAATCAATCACCCGCTCGGGATCCTCCATCACCATGCTTTCGGTGATTTCCAGTTCCAGCGAACTTGCCGGTAACCCTGATTCAGCAAGCGCCCGATCAATTTCATCGGGAAGATTGTCGGAGCGGAACTGTCTTGCGGAAAGGTTGACCGCCACCCGGATCGGGCGCAGCCCGGCCTTTTGCCACTCTGCATTTTGCCGGCATGCCTCGCGTAACACCCAGCGGCCGATCGCCACGATCATTCCGGTATCTTCGGCGACAGGGATAAATTCGACCGGGGAAATCATGCCCCACTCGGGATGTACCCAGCGCACCAGCGCTTCCATTCCGACCAGGCGCCCACTCTCGGTATCAACCTTCGGCTGGTAATACAAACGCAATTCCTCATTATTCACCGCGTGCTGCAAGTCGGTGATCATGCGCAAAGTCTTCGCAGCCGCGCGCCCCATCGCCTCGTCATATATCGCGAAATCATTGCCGCCGGCGCGGCGCACCCGGTTGCATGCGGAAGCGGCCTGCTGTACCTGTGCTTCCGCCATGTTTGCAGCATCGCTGCCGGTGCCGCATTCCATCAGCGCCGCCCCGATCGAAAGTGTCGAGAACAGCTCGCGCCGTTCAACATGCAGCGGCTGCCGGGCAGTGCCGAGCAGCTGCGCTGCACGCCGCTGCGCACCGGCCAGATCGCCGGGCCAGCACACCAGGACAAAAGCATTTCCTCCAAAACGGTAAAGTGTTTCTTCGTTTTCGTTGATTCCGTCGCGCAAACGCAGGGCAACCTTGACCAGCCAGCGTTCGGTTTCAACTGCTCCCAGGCTCTCAAAAATTTCCTGTTCGCGATCGGCCACGATCATCATCACCGTTCCCGCACGCTGCCGCGAAAACGCCGCGCTCAGATCTTCGCGCAAGCGGTATTGATTGGGCAGCCCGCTCGCCGGATCGAAAAACGCCTGGTAGGCAAGTCTTTCCTCGGCCTGTCGGCGCGCGGTGACATCCTTGATGTAAACATGAAACTCGGAAAAATCCGCCAGGTATGCCACGGTACATTCCAGATTGAGCTTTCCATGTTCATACTCGAATTGTCTGTTGGCGGACTGGTTGAAACGGGCTTCATTCAGGTGTTGCTGCAAGTCGGCAGGCAACAACGCTACCGGATCCGAAGGGGGAAGATTCAGTTTGGTGAGCAATTCTGCCGTCGCCGGGTTGGCATAGTGGACTGCTCCCGAAGCACCAATCCGCAATACCGGATTGGGATTGCGCTCGGCGAACATCGCCAGCCTGCGGCGCTCTAGTCCCTCGCGAATGATGGCGACAACATAGTAACCAACGAAAAAGGCGACGCCGAAAATCAATATCGAAAAACCGATGACCCAGCGCACCATGGTTGCCACGCTGTTGCGGGAATCGGTCCCCAGCTTGTCCACCGCCTGCCGGTTGGCCATTGACATGGCGGCAAGCGTATTTTCAATCTGCCTGACCTTGGGTTTGACCTGCGCCAGAATCGCTCGGGCCAGATCCCAATTCACGACCTTGCTGGAAAGTGTTGCTGACAATTCATCGGACAGCCCGTCAAGTGCGGCGAGCCGTGTGCGCAATTCCTTGACCTGTTCGCGGGATTCCGAATCCTTGTCCAACTGATCGACGATATGGTCAAGGCGCGCCGCATTCAGGGCGCGCTGGGCCTTGAATGTTTCCCGTGTCGCGGTATAGGAGTAATACTCATAGAGCAGGCGTTCCTCGTCGGCAATAACGCCGCGCAACTCGCCGATCCGCTGTGACAGCGGAAGTTTCTCTGCGATAAACATCCGGTTCACGTCCTGCACCGAGTCACCAAGAGTGACAATACGGACCGACACCGCCACGCCAACCGTCAACACAAGGAGAAAAGCCCACCATATCCTGCGTTGAAGCATTACAAATCCGTTCTGTGTGTCAATAATGTTGTGCCATGCGAAACCATATTATAGTTGCGCGGAATGTTCCTGGCACATTTACATCTTTTTCACGGGAACGTGCTTTCCTCCCTCCGGTTCCAGACTGCCTCCAACCTTCAGACAGGTACCCAGGGGAACGGGTATGAAATCATTGGGGTCGTTATCGACCTTCGAATGCCCGGCACATGAGTGCATCTTTGGATTGCTGTTACATGCATTTTGGCCCGCCTTGGCAATACCGAAACACTTTTCCTGTTTGGCGGCAGCATAGGCGGAACTTGTGGCTGCCGAAACACCAAGCACAAGCAGGCTGGTGATGGCGGTTGTAACAATCGAGTGTTGGAATTTCATATCAGGGCTCCTTTAAAATTTGGCAACTTAAACTTTAAATTCTCATATCAACGAGAACAGAACTTTACCATTGCCGCCCGGGATAATGCTCGACGCACAGAAATCCGATTCCTAAACTGATTTCCGCAACCGGTTTTCCAGCCAGGTGTCAATCGACCAGCGCCCGCGGCTCAGTATCAGCAATACGGCAAGCAGGATGCCCCAGGACAGGTGCTGGTTCAGCCCTCCCTGGCTCAGGTCGGCGTAGGAAATCACCGCCACGATATTGAGGATGAACAGCCCGGATGCTGCGAAGCGACCGAACAGGCCCAGCACCAGCAGCACGGACAACCCCAACTCCGCACTGGCCGCCATGGTGGCGGCCACCGCCGGAGGCAGCAGCGGCACATGATAGACATCGTTGAACAGATACAGCGTGCTGTCCCAGCTTAGTATCTTGGTCCAGCCCGATTTGAAAAACACATTGGCAAGATAGAGCCTTAACCCCAGATCCATCAAGGGTGCCAGATATTCCGGCAGATGTGATGCGGAATAATAAAGCCGGGTAATGCGTTTTAGCAGATTCATGCTTTCTCCCTCAAATTTATATCGGTCAGCACACCCTGTGCGAACAGATTCAACAATGCAGCCTGCAAATCGAAGTCCGGATGGCGTTCCAGCGTGGCGGCAGTTGCCTCGCCCAGTGAAGTTCCTGCTTGTATGGCCTGCAGCCAGTCGGCATCTGCCGCCGACAATTCGTTGACAGTGACAACATCATCCCTGCGGCTGACCAGGGCGATGCTTGCACCACTGTCCAGATCGATCTGGAAATCATTCGCCGCACCGGGTTGATGGGCATGCCAGATGGCAACAACCGGATAACGCGAGCGCAGCAGATGGCAGCACGGATGGGTGCACAGGATCAGGTCGGGATAGTGTTCGGGTGGTATCTGCGCCAGCTTGGCGATGTCCAATATGGGTGCATCCTCGGCAAAGTAGGCGCGGTGACAGGCCCATTCCAGTGCCGCCACATCCGGCAAGTAAGGCAGCGTCCCGGCGGGCTCGAAGGATGCAACAAAATCCGTCATCTGCGCGCCGTAGTGATGCAGGTTACCGCTGCGCGAATGGTACTGTGCGATAAAGTGCCGTGTCAGGTAGCGGAAGAATTCCTCACCGACCAACTGGACCATCACCGGATAGGCACCCGCCAAAGTGTCGTGCAGATTGCCGCGATAATTGTTGCGGTAAACCTCGATGGCGGTGCTGACGGAATATTGCGCATAGTCCGTTTCGATCTGCACCGGCAGCCCATCGCCGCGCACGATCGCACCGGCAAGATGGGACAACTCATCACCCAGCGCAGGCATGGCATTCCTCCAGGTACTGTTGTGCTTTTTCCGCCTCGCCCATCAGTACGGCCAGCGCCGGAATGTCGCTGTCCCATTCGATCAGCGTGGGGCGTGGCCCGATGTGCTGCAGCGCAAACTCGTACAGCTTCCACACCTCGGGATAGACCGGATGGTCGTGGGTATCAACCAGACAACCGTCCCGCGTGCTGAACCCGGCCAGGTGGTATTCCTTCACCGCTTGGGCCGGAATGGCCCTGATGAACGCCTCGGCATCCACCCCGAGATTGCGCGCATTCACATACAGGTTTTCCACATCGAACAGGATGCCGCAGCCGGTGCGACCGGTCAGCTCGGCCAGGAATTCACCCTCGCTCATTTCACTTTGTGTGAACAACAAATAGCTGGAAAGATTCTCCACCAGCAATTGGCGGCCGAGTTCCTCCTGTACCTGCTCCACGCGGCCGATAACGTTCGACAATGCCGCCTGCGTGTAGGGAAACGGCAGCAGGTCGTTGATTACCATTCGCTTGCCGCCGGTATTGTCGCCAACTGTATTCCAGCACAGGTGTTCCGACACGGCGGCGGGTTGCACGGTATCGCACAGGCGGCGCAAGGCGGCCAGGTGCTCCTGATCCAACGGTGTGACGGAAGCCAGCCCCATGCCCACGCCATGCAGGCTGACGGGATAATGTTCGCGCACCTTGTTCAGGATGCGCAGGGGCGCGCCGCCCCCGAAGAAATTCTCGCTGTGCACTTCAATCCAGCCCAGCTTGGGTAAGGTATTCAATACCTCATGGTAATGAGGCGCCCGCAAGCCTACACCCGCGATGCACGGCAAAGTAGAGTTTGCGGGCGTTTCCATTACATCTTCTTCGTCGAGTCGCTGTCCATCAGATGGCCGCCGGCGATCTTGGCGCAGGTGCCTTTTGGCACAGCGACAAAATCCTTCGGGTCGTTGTTTTTGGTGGCCTGGCCGGCACAGGAATGCGCGCTCTTGTTGCTCGAGCAATCATTCATGCCCGCCTTGGCGATGCCAAAGCATTTTTCCATCGCTATCTTTTGATCGGCGGCGTTTGCATTTACGCTGGCCAGTCCCAGCACCAACAACGTGCCCATCGCGGCGGAAATAATTTGACTGTTTTTCATGGTAATACCCTTTCATAGATTGATTAATAGCGGCTGACCCCGACACCAGGCCGTAGTTATCCGAATTTCCTTGCAGCAAAATACACAGATTCAAGTTCAACGGCCCTGATCATCTCTTGGCCTTTCATCCATGTATCGGTGTATTCGCACAGGTTTAAAATAAGGTTACATCAGAATTTTAAGTGCATGCTGATCAGATAAAATACGCTACAAAAGTTTTTCGGCATTTGCGAAAACCAACAGACTACCCAACAAATTGACTGACGACAAAAAGGCTCGCATTTCTGCAAGCCTTTGTTTTGTTTTAAACCATCGTGTGCTGCCAATAGTCGAAGTTAGAGATTCTCTCCATACAGCCGATATTTCTTAACCGAGTGCTGGCTACTGGCTTTTACAGGCGTATTTCCACAGCGCTTCACCAATGCTTTCCGGGACAGTGGGCTCCCATACGCTTGTTACATAGGGGCTCGAAATTATTTCGCCCTTTCCCATTTGTTCAAGATAAGCGACATAAGAGAGCATTCTTAATTTTCTATTCCCGCAATCGAATTCATCCTGAACCTTCCAGGACTTTTTTACATTTCCCTTGGCGCTCGAGAAGATTGCCATAATCTTACTCCCCACTTCCTTTGATAAACCTGACTGATGATCCACCAGCACACTCATACTCACCAAGTTTCCATTCTTTTGGATAGTGACGGGATCGACATAGGCGGTTTGAATTTCAGGCGATTGTTGGGAATGAATTACAGCAATCTTTACCCACTCTGCCATCGCACTGCTGCTTACCAGTGATAGCAACAGCATCAAAATAAATTTTCGCATTGCAGTCCTATCAGGAGGTGGATTTGTATTTTGGCCGTCAGAAGCCGTTGCCAAGCCCGATTTTGAAATCAGGGCGAACATGGCGGTCGTTATGCTCAAATGCCAGACTCTAATCATGTGTCAAAAGAAAATATAACGTAAAAATAAACACTGCAGCAACCAGTGCTACCATCATCTTCATGGTCTTTTCAGTCTTCCTTTTGTGAAGAACAAAAAGTTCTTCATCACTGTATCTCTTGCCCAATTTAACCTCGCACTAACCATCTAAACAGGGGTTCTTTTCAATCAACAAGAAAATTCCGCTAGGTTTTTGAACCTTTGGAAATACTGGAGGCAACCGCACCAACTCCACCCAGATGACTTTGGGCTGCGCCGTTGTTCGACAATTTCTTTGCCATGGATAACATCGTGATGCCGAGGCCGACAAATATCAGGCCAAGGCCAAAGGCGAATGTCAGCGGGATGCCAATAATGATCAGAATCCACCCCCGAACTTTCAAGGATTTGACTGCTCTGGACGTTCCATTTTGTATGTGATTGACTGCTTCTTCAGACACTTGATTCCCCTAAAAAAATCACTCGCAAGAGTGATGGTTACTGCAACCCGTAAATTGTCGACTTGCTGTTATCATGCCGGCCAGAATTCCGCATTGCGCCACGCAAAATAGTGAGCCGGGTTTCAACCTTTGTCTCCGGATACGCTTCATCCCCGCCAACTATGGTTTCCTTGATACAGGAAATTTCTTTGGCATGCGCGTTCAGCCTTATGATCTGATACAGCTGCCGTTTGTAGTGCGCGACATGCCTACTCCTGCATTAGCTGCAAAATCTGTTTTTCCACCTCTGGGTGATCAAACTCACGTCCGCCAATTGCACGAAACCGTATATTACCTTTTTTGTCGATGAGATATGTAGTCGGTAATCCCTGCACACTATATGCACGGGCCACATTACTGGCCTTGTCAAATAGAATGGTGAATGTCGGGGCGACTTCAAGTTCGGCTGTGTAAGTAAATACCTGGTCACTGTCTTCCATCTGGTTAAGGGCAAGCACGATAAATTTCTTGCCTTTGAACTTTTGGTTCAAACGTTCCAAGGAAGGCATTTCTCTTCGGCAAGGCGGACACCATGTGGCCCAGAAGTTGAGCAATATTACCTTTCCTCGATAGTCTTTTAGACTGAATTTTTTTGCATCTATATCTTCAAGCGTAAAGTCCGGTGCCGGGATGGGTTTTGATAAGGCTGTTAACGTATAACCCAGCTTGGGTTGTTGATGTTCCGCGGCCTGTGCTGAATTTATCAGCAGGCAACATACCAACATCGTCAAAAATCTAACTGGCATGAATGCAGGTATGGTCATAACAAGTTTTGTCACTGTTTGGTCGGGCTTGCTGAAAGGTTGGCGGGTGCGCAACTCATGTTCTCAATTTTCCCCTGGTGCTTTTTTCCGTCAAGCGTCCAGGTGTAAACAAAGTCAAATTTTTCATTTCTGTCTATTTTTATGGTGGTAAAACCCTGTTGCCAATCACCGATTCCAAAGTCGCCACTTCCGGGCAGTAATGTCCAGGCAAAGGTGATGCCCGCTTTGCGCCATTCTTCGAGCCACTGCGCTTTGGTTTTGACAGGATAAGCTTTACCGTCTTTATCGATATAGCGCCAGTCCGAAACTCGATAACTTAATTGCTGCTGTGAGGTGTTTTGGATAATAGTTCCAAAATCACAGTAACCGGCGATTCGTTCGACTTCATCGGCAGGCAAGCCGTGCTTGTCATATACGGCACGAACAAAGTCAGGAAGCAGTTGGATGAGCTCTATGCTAAAGCCATCATCCTTTGATGTCCATGTCAGCAAACCGCTTCTGTCGTTTTTCTGGATGGTGACTTCTGCGGCCTGAACCTGCGTGTGAAACACGCTCAGGCAGATAACCATCAATAGCTGAAAGTTGATTAATTTTATCGGCATGGATTATTGGCGTCCATCAAAGCATCGCTAGTTTTTTTCCAGATTTCTGTCACTCATATTATCCATTTAATCGCTTATAAGCCGCAATTTACGAAACTTCCGAGTTTGGCCGGCAGCGTTCAGTCAGGTTTAATTCACCTGAAAGCGTAAGCTCTTCAACAAAATCCATGGGTTTCCAGCCCCCTGGCACAGCCCTAATCGTATCCGTGTTGAAACAGATTGTAGCGGGGACATTGTTTCGTTGTCACATTTTAGTCACAGCCAAAAGCAAAAGGCCTGCATCGCTGCAAGCCTTTGTTTTGTTGGTGGGCCCTCGCGGACTTGAACCGCGGACCAAAGGATTATGAGTCCGCAAAGTGTTCCTTTTAATTCAATTGCCTATGGTTATCTTTTGCTACAAATATATCGAATATTGCTGTTGATACCCCTATATAATTCAACAGGCTTATCAATTTTGTAGATAATTTGACCAAACAACTTTCTCTCGTTTGGTGTAAACAACAAATTACTCATTAAATAAGCTTGTGTGGATACGATTAGTCTATTATGATTTTCCTATGCGTATTTTGCATATTTGGAGGTATTATGGATTCTCAAAAGAAAAACGAAGAACTTAATGCTTTTCAAGAAGCAAACGAAGCAGCAAAGAAAAGAATGTTGCGTATGAATGAAGCTTTTTCGAGAGCACTAAGCGGATCATTTGCAGGAAAACAGTCAACTCACAAGAAGCAAACAACACGAGTTTCTGAAGAAAAAAAGAGTTGCTGCGTGAATTAGAGGCAAGAGGTGTTATATTCCGATAGCGATTTCAATCGTGAAATTCCTCTAAAAGCCACAAAAAAAGAACTATCTCTACGGCCCCCATTTAGGCGCGACTATTCTCGCCTTATTCACTCCCCCGCTTTTCGCCGCCTTCAAGGAAAAACCCAGCTTTTTCCTGGTTCCGAATCAGATTTTTTTAGGAATAGATTAACTCATTCCTTAGAAGTCGCTCAAATCGCAAAGTCCATATCTATTCGTATCAATGAATCAAGAGTCGTGGGCAGACTAAGGAATGACAAAATCAACTTGGATTTAGTTGAGTTTGCAGGTCTCGCACATGATCTTGGTCATCCACCATTTGGACATAATGGAGAACATGCGCTTGATGATTGCATGAAAGATTTTGGTGGATTTGAAGGCAATGCTCAAACACTTCGAATATTATCGAAATTAGAGAAGAAAGGGGATAGCGTACTACCATTCGTAGGTCCGGGAAGAATTGATTCCAGAACAGGATTAAATCTTACTCATCGAACTTTAGCCTCGATACTGAAATATAACGAAGTAATTCCTATCAACGGTAATGATAGACCAGAAGGAAAATCCAAACTAATGAAAGGATATTACAGTTCAGAAAGTGAACTGGTAGATCATATTAAAACTAGTGTTATTGGCAGCTCGGGATATTCGAAAGAGTTTAAAACCATTGAATGTCAAATTATGGACTTGGCGGACGATATCGCCTATTCAACATATGATTTGGAGGATGCCTTAAAGGCCGGCTTTGTATCTCCCTTAGAGATACTTAATGATTCTCTTAATGAAGGTTTAATGAAAAAGGTAGCAAAAAAGGTCAGTGATAAGATTAAGCTTCCGTTTGATGATCTGGACGCAACTATGTCTTTAATGGAACTTTTCTTTTATGATCTTCTACCCAAGGATGAAATTCTATCTGAACTTTATAATGCAAAAAGCAAACAAAATAAATATTGGTCTATAGCTCAGCGGGCCATTAGTACGTATGAATCTTCGCTTATGATTTCACAGGAAGGTTATAAAAGAAATAAACTGACGTCTGAGCTTGTTAACAGATTCATTAACGGATTGGAATTAACTTGGGAACCTAGTGCTCCAGCCTTCAGCACCATTAAATTCTCTGATGAAATATTCCCAATTGTCGAAACTTTAAAAAACTATACTTTCCTTAAACTTATCGAATCTTCTAGATTGAAGGTTTCCGAGTATAGAGGCACTCAAATTGTTACATTCCTATTTAAGGCGCTTGATGATGGCGGTGCCAAGTTGCTTCCAGTTGACTTTAGTCAGTGGCATGAAGCGGGGAATGAAATAGAGAAGAAGCGAGTAATTTGCGATTTTATTGCTGGTATGACTGATAGTTATGCAATTGAATTTTATGGCCGGCTAACATCCTCAAATCCACAATCAATCTTCAAACCTATCTAACGTTTTTTTCATCCTATACAAATCCATAGGAGGGCCCCACCCCGGGCGCCCTACGCCAACGGGGTGGGAGGTACCTGTGGAGTTGTGCTAAGGATTGCTGAAATCTCCTTTCTGCGTTATCGTGGTGTTCCTGATGGAGTCCAACCATGACCATTGATAAAACCACCCCTCCTGAAAAGAAGAAGCCAAAAGGCGTAATTGATGCCACCCTAGACTACATTGGCGATCGCTTTTTAGAAATTCCCAAAAAGCCAAGAGAAGAGCGCCTTGCCAAGCTAACGGCTGCTCAAAAACAGGAACTTCTGCACATCGAAGAAAACGCCATAGCTGATTTCTCCGGACAGCTAGATGAGCTTGAATCTGCTCTAGGCATGCTCCGCATGGGCCATCACTACGGCTGGAAGGTGCTTTACCTCATCCATAGCAAGCGCACCGTGCGTAAGTACGAGGACATTCTTGGCATCAAAATTCGTGAGTTGTTTCCAGAAACTGGACCGGGCTCGTACCGTTCCTACGGTTTCATTTGGTCGCAGAAATACTCTAATTTCTGGAAGGTTGCTGGCGGGGATATCAAGATTCCTGATCGAAAGAAAGTCGAATAAAAAGGATACTTGACGTTTCCTTTTTCTAGCCCTATCATGCGGAGGATACTTCATGTTTCCTTTGTATGATAACTTGCAATCCACAATCCGATGAACCACTGACAGGCAATGCGATAGCTAGCCCGTCTGCGCAAGCGCCAGCCCTCTCGGGCGGCGCTTGCGCTGAGGGCGCAGCTAACCCCCCCTTGGTAATACGGGGGGAAAGTTTAGATAACAACTTATTTTCTGATGGCTGCGAAAGTTATCAATTCGTTGCTATTCGGGGTAAAGCCGCCGTGATCGCACATCCTTTGCCAAAACCTGATTGCGTATTCCACTGAAACTGGACGCTCAGTCCACGGCAAACTGGACAGTCGGAGCGTAGCGTAGCGACGCGGGGGTTGTTTTTTACTCCTGATTTGTGGGTTTAGTCAAACCTCTTTTGCTCTTTCTGATCGACTCTCCGGACAGATCCAGTTTATGTGCGTTATGCACGAGCCGATCCAGAATAGCGTCAGCCAGGATGGGGTCGCCGATCGACTCATGCCAGTCGTCCACCTTCAACTGACTTGTAATAATGGTCGAACGCTGACCATAACGATCATCCAGTATTTCCAGCAAATCCCGTCTCGCTGAATCGGTCAGCATCGCCACGCCCCAATCGTCCAGCAGCAGGACATCGACCTTGGCAAGTTGCGTGATGAATTTCACGTAACGCCCGTCACCATGCGCAATCGCCAATTCCTCGAACAGGCGCGGCACGCGCACATACAGTGACGAATAGCCCAGCCGGCACGCTTGATTGGTCAATGCACAAGCCAGCCAGGTTTTACCCAATCCGGTCAGCCCCGTGATCAACACGTTCTGGTGCTCTTTGATCCATACGCCCGTCAGCAGCCGGTTGAACAGGGTTCGATCCAGACCGCGCGCCACGCGGTAATCAACATCTTCCGGCACTGCCGCATGTTTCAACTTGGCGCGGCGTAGCCGTGCCGTGGTCTGCATGGATGCGCGTTCGCTGGCCTCGCGTTCGACCAACAGGCCGAGCCGTTCCTCGAACGACATCCGGTCAAGTTCTGGCAATTGCTGTTGCTCGTTCAGCGCCTGCGCCATGCCAAACAGGCGCAGTTGGTTGAGTTGCTGGTAGGTGGGGTGATTCAACATGTTACTTCTCCTTTGGTTAGTGGTAAGGATACCCAAGCGCCTGCTGCATGCCATGGCTGATCGTGTAATTGTTGTCTTTGGCTTCAACGACGGCGACTGGCACGCCCGGCTCCCATGACAAAACGTAGTCAGCGAACTTCTTCTTTTTCTTATTGCGCGAAGACATGTTGCCGCGCACAACGACAGGGCCTGGCGTAAGTGTTACTTCACGACGAATCTGTGTCATTGGATCCCAACCTGCATTATTAACCGCAGGTGTGATAAACAGATCGCAGATATCCGACTCGCTGAGTGCTTTCTTCTCTTTACTATGCATCAATTAAAACCATGAGTTGAATGGAAAAGGATTGATTTTTTCTGTTGATCCAGCACCCTGATCAGCGGCGAATCCTAACAGATTTAGGTGCTTGATTGAGTGCGAATGCTGCTCCCGCAATATCGTGCAACAATTGAAACGGCTTACTCTGGCGTTGTTCCTTCAATTCGATCCGGTAGGTTCAAGGCACAAGATGCAAGACTGTTGCCGGACCTTATCAATGATGGCGAATAATGGTTAGACCATCAACACGCGCGGTTACTCAGCCGAATCCTTTATCACCTTGGCTAGGTAGTGATGGTCGTCCCATGCTTCGAGGTGCCAGCCGCCAGTCTCATGGCTATCGAAACGAAACCAGTTGAGTGCGCAGTTGGGAATATTGAAGTCTCGCGGCGCATGCAACGGCTTGCCGGTGGCTTTGCGGTAGAGGATGTCGAGCACGCCGCCATGTGTGACGGCGGCGATGGTCTGCCCGGGGTGGTGCTTCGTCATTTCCTGCACGGCGGCTTCAACGCGCTCGGTCAAGTTGTGCATGCTTTCACCGGTGTCGAAATCATAGTCGGGGTCGCGCGCGAGGTAGCGGGCATGCGCTTCGGGCTGGCTCACTTTGCCTTCTGCCGCGGTGAGTCCCTGGAAGATGCCGAAGTGTCGTTCGCGCAGTTGCGGCAGGATTTTGATGTCTAGGCCGCGCCGTGCGGCGAGCATGTTGGCGGTGTCGCGTGCACGCATCAGGTCGCTGCTGTAGATGGCGTCGAAGTTGTGGTGCGCGGCATTGAACGCCATCGCCAGCGCCTGGGCGCGGCCGGTTTCGTTGAGCGGGATGTCGATCTGGCCCTGGATGCGTTTTTCGACGTTCCAGTCGGTTTCGCCATGGCGGATGAAGCAGATGCGTGTGGACATGATGGGGTTGGCGAGATATGCGGGTTCTCGCCATGTTATTTAAATTTTACGCACAATGCGACAGGAGGTTTATTGTCGCACGGTTTTCAGGGAGTGGTTTCAGGCCATGAAATTCTTTGCTGTATCTGGCCTGAAATTTTTTACTTGATCCGACTCTCCCGTGCCGGGCTCAACAGAATATGGGGTACGATTTTTCAGCTGGTATCACCGGTGTATTGTTCGCAACTGGCATCCGCCGAAAGATACAGCTCATGAAGGTCGCAGATGCCGTCGTCCTTGCGGACCGAGGCATTCCCCGAACTCAGGGTGTTGAGTCCCGGGTAGACGCTTTCCATATATTTGGGTGAATTATGAAAGTGCACACAAGTGAAACAACACTGGGCTTCACTGGATTTAAGCATAGTCAAATATCCTCTAGTAAATGAAGATCCCGTCCCGGAGCGTATTCACTCGCGGGACGGGCATGGCGGGTTTAGTGGCTCATGTTCGACCAGTAACTGGCGAACACGATGGTTGAAAGCACAAAACCAAGGATCACGTTGACGACCACACCGGAGGTGAAGGCAATGAATGGTTTCATGCCGGCGTTGGCCAGCTCCCTGAAGCGTGTCGTCAAGCCGATACTAAAGAAGCAGAAGATGAATGCCCAGGTGCGCAGATCCTTGATCGGGCCCACCATTTCCGGCACCACCGTCTTTTTGAAGTCGGCCTGGCCATAGTGCGTGGCGATGAGCGTCACGATGATCGAGGCCAGCAAGAATCCGATCACGAACTTGGGAAAGCGCCACCATATCTCGGCGGGATTCGGTTTCGTCCCGGCCTTGACCTCCCAGCGGGTGGTGGCAACGATGGCCAGGACGAATGCCCAGATACCGATCCACACATCGCGGCCCACGACCTTCATCAGGGTGAACGCCTGCACTGCGTCTCCCGCATTGCCGGCGATACCAGGCTGGCCCGCATAACCGTCATAGGTATTGGCAGCGGCAAAACCGGCGGCATCCGCGAATTCGGATGTGCCGATCCAGGCGCCGGCTACACCGACAGGCAACTGCATGCTCTTGGATACCAGTGGCAGCACAAAGATCATCACGATGGCCCAGACGATAACCAGGGTGATCGCAATCGGCGCATGCTCTTTCTTGGCACCAACCGCACCGGCGATCGCAATTGCGCCCGATACGCCGCACACCGCGCCACCGGCACCCAGGGTTGCGGCCAAACGGCGGTCAATCCCCATTTTGGTGGCGGTAAAGTAGATCACGCCAAAGGTGGTGATCGAGACGATGGACGCCTGCAGGATGGCGGTGGGACCGGCCCACACGATCAGGGTGAACGGCAAGGTGGCACCCAGCAGCACGATACCGGTCTTGATGTAGTACTCGACCCGGAACCCGGTATCCATCCACTTTGGCAGCCCGATCAAGTTGGAGATGATCAAGCCCAGCAACAATGCCAGCAAGGGAGGTTCAAGATTGAGATTGACGACCGTCTTGTTCTGACCGACCACGAAAATGATGATCGAGCAAATATAGATGAACAGGAACGATGGATAGAACTCGGAAAGCTTGAATCCCAGCGCCCTGATACTGATCCCGAAGATAACCGACCACATGACGAATTGGGCGATGTATTGGGTGATGTGGCCGGCGAAGTGTTGCGTTACCACTGAGAAATCGGTCCACTTGCCCGGCGGCAGGATCGAGATCCATTTGATGCTCGAGCCGTTTATGAAAAACAGATAGGCGACCGCAACGATACCCAAACCGAGCCAGATCGCCCACCAATCTTCCTTGAGATACAACTCCTTCCAGCCCATGCTGCGGACTTTCTGTGGTTCACCGCTTTCGTTCCAGGAATCCTGTGTATTGCTCATGGTATAGCCCTCCCTATGTTTATTTTTTAGTTTGAATTTGCGTGACAAATTTTATAAAAATAACACTGCGAACAAGCCTGCCAACCGTTTCACTGTTAACCACCCCCTTTCCGGCGTTGCTGATGTATTTCAGATGAATAAAGACTCGCGCATGCGTCGCGTTGCTTTTCGCTACCCGATGAAATTCAACCGGGAATAGAAAATTACGGCCGGATCCGGTTACGGACCAATGCCATGGCGACGATAATCAATACTGGGATGGGAATTGCGTTGGAAAGCTGACTGAAAATACCAAGGTGATCGTTGCTCATAATGCCCCCTCAATTAAGTTTGGACGACAGCTAATGAACTTGATATTTTTATTATTGGGATATTTTTATTATTGGTAACACACGGGCGCGCGACTGGCCGCTATGTGGAGCGGATTAGACGACACAAATCAGCGCTTTGCAAGCTTCATTAACAAAAGGCAAGGTGCAAGGGAGATGAAGACAAGCGATAATAAGCAAAATGCCCCCGTCCACCATTACCAAACAACCCGACAGCAACATGAGCCCAAAGGCCTGGTATCAGGCCGCCAGCCTGTTGCCGGACTTTGTCCATGATGCCGCGCAGGCCGCGGCGATCGAGGAGCTGGATGTGCTGTGGCACCAGCTGGTGGATTTCAAATCCAAACGCAACCAGTTCCTCGGGCGCAGCCTGCTCAGCCCGGATGTGCCCAGGGGTTTGTATCTGTGGGGCGGGGTCGGGCGCGGCAAGACGTTATTGATGGATGCGTTTTATGCCAGCCTGCCGTATCGCCGCAAGCGCCGCATCCACTTTCACAATTTCATGGCCGAGGTTCATCGCGAGATGAAGGCGCTGTCCGGCGAGGACGATCCGCTGATCGCGCTGGCCGACAACATCGCCAAAACCACCCGGCTGTTGTGCCTGGACGAGTTTCACGTCGACGACATCGCCGACGCGATGATACTGGGGCGGCTGATCACGGCGCTGTTCGAGCGCGGCGTGGTGCTGATGACCACGTCCAATATTCCGCCCGACAACCTGTACGCGCACGGTTTGCAGCGCAAGAACTTCCTGCCGGTGATCGAGTTGCTCAAGCGCGAGCTTAAGGTGATGCACATCGAAAACGGCAGCGACTACCGCCTGCGGGCGATGACCCGCGAGCCGTTGTTCCTGGTAGGGAAAAATGAGCCTGATGCGGCCGACAACGAGACGCGCATGGCGGCGCTGTTCGACAAGATCGCCGGGCAGTCGCTGCAGGACGACACGCATATCGGGGTGCTGGGACGCATGATCCCGGTGAAACGGGTCGCGCATAATGTGGTGTGGTTCGATTTCAGGGAGCTATGCGGCGGCGCGCACTCGCAAACCGATTACCTGGAGATTGCCCACCGCTACCCGACGGTGTTCGTGTCGCACATCCCCAGATTGACCGAGGATTTTGCGTCCGAGGCGAGGCGCTTTACCTGGCTGATTGACGTGTTTTACGACAACCATGTCAGGCTGGTGGCGACTTCTGCGGTGCGACTGGAAAATGTGTTTACCGATGACATGGCAGCCGGCGAATTTTCACGTACCGCCAGCCGCCTGACCGAGATGCAAACCCTGCATTACTTGAAGCAGCTGCATCACTCGCAGCGGGTTACGCTGAACGGTGATGCGGAGCAAAACATGTAGGAGGCGTTAAGCGTAGGAGCACTAAAAGTAGGCAATCTGCTATCTGCTGAAGCAGAGGCAGAGTTGTCACCGGGCCATGCCCGCAAACAAAATATCAATCGCGGGCATGGCCCGCTCCTACAACTGCCGTCTAGCCGTTCTTAGCCATAAGCGCCCTGGCTGCAACAACAAATTCCTCGGCCTTTATTTCGTCTATGGTCAGCTTGATCACCTTGCCGCAGCTGTCGATGGTGTGCATCAGCGCGGTATTCGAATCCTCGGTTTCATTGATTTTGCGGATGATTTTTTGAGACTGGTCACCGAGTAATCCTATCGCCAACGCCGCCAATTGCCGCTTGATCGACGAGCCACCGGCAGCCGACTTGATGGTTGGCGACATTGCCGCAATTGCCCCAACCGGCGCCATCAGCCCCATTTCCTCCAACATCTCCAGCGAGTCTTCAAGAAGCTCCAGGCCTTCGCCCTTTTTCAACAGCTCTTTAAGGGTAGAGCGGCCATCCACCAGTATCAGGGCATGGCGCAGGTTAGTGGGGATATCCCGTGCATCGAATCGCTCCTTGCCCTTTTCGGTCTTGGCGTAAACGGTATCCGGATTCATTTCGATTATGCCGATAGCTCTTCAATGATCCGAAAAATCAGCTTGACGGTTATCACCACATAGATCGCGCCGAAGAAGAAAATCAGCGACGCCATCAGGGTAACGAATTGTGGAGGCAACAGACCAAAGAACGGGGTTGTCAGGTAACCCAGTGTAAACAGGACCACCAGCAGGGTGAGAAATTTCCAGTTCTTGCCGACCACTCCGCCGGGAACCTGCTTGCCCAGCTTGAATACCAGGAAAAGGCAATAAATCATGACAAAAATTGCAGCGATACTAATTCCGGTGCTGATATCAAATTTCATTTTTCTTACCTCTCCCTGTTATTAAAATTATGGTGTTGTAGTCGTCTCTGCCTTTTAAAATATGCTGCATGATATGCCGTTTCGGCCATTGCGTGCCGGAAATTACGGCCCTGTCGCAAGATTCTCAAATTGAATTTTCCGGGTTCTTCGCGCGGGTTTGGGCGCAGGCCCGCAAACAATTTGTGGCAATAGTATAACTCGGTTGGAAACAAGTCTAGCCGTTCGCTTATTTCGTAACAAGATTCATAAGTGACACCTAAACGCCGAATCGGCAGTGCATGCAATGCAGGTATTACCGGTTCACCTCCCGCTTTCCAATATGCGCGATAGACGCCGATGGTGTCATGTCATCCATCCGTCCGGCTGTCGCGTTGATGGCTGGCAGGATCATTTCGATAAATTTTCGCTGAAATTTTTTAACCACAGAGAAGGAGCAATGCATATGAAAACTGTGTCTGCGCCATGCGGCGTTCAAATGAAATGGCTTGCGGTGCTTGCCGGTGTGTTCTGTCTCGTCATCGCGACGGGTGCATCGGCTGAACAAAATGCCAGGCCCTGCGCGGCAGATGCGGCCAAGCTTTGCCAGGGCATGCAGCCGGGCGGCGGACAGGTGGGCAAATGTCTCAGGGCACATGCCAGCGAATTGTCGCCCGAGTGCAAGGACAGCATGGGAAAAATGAAAGGCAAGGCGAGAAGCTTCAGGCAGGCCTGTGGAAAGGATGCGCGAACGTTCTGCAAGGACGAGAAACGCGGTGGTGGCAGGATCGTAAAGTGCCTCACCCAGCATCAGGATGAATTGTCGCCGGCCTGCAAGGACATGATGAATCGACCAATGGGCAAAAAATAAAGCTTGGTTGTAGGAGCACTAAAAGTAGGCTATCTGCTGAAGCAGATAGCAGATAGCCTGCTTTTAGTGCTCCTACAACACCAAATTTTCTTACAATCAGTGTCAAATTCAATCTAATTTATGGCCAGTTGTTTACAGCGGCGAGATCAGTACGCTCGTGCGCAGTTTCTTCAACTGGTCGCGGAATTCGGTGGCTTTCTCGAACTCCAGATTCTTCGCGGCTTGCAGCATGGCTTTTTCCAGCCGGGTGATCTCTTTGGATACTTCCTTTGCGCTCATCGCCAGGTATTTCGCCTGTTCCTGCGCGGCCTTTTGCTCGCCGCGCGCGACATCCGGCTCGTACATGCCCTCGATGATGTCCTTGATGCGTTTCTGCACGCCCTGCGGGGTGATGTTGTTGGCGAAGTTGTGCGCGACCTGCTTGATACGGCGCCGCTCGGTTTCGTCGATGGCGCGTTTCATCGAGCCGGTGATCCGGTCCGCATAGAGGATCGCCTTGCCGTTGATGTGGCGCGCGGCACGGCCGATGGTCTGGATCAGCGAGCGCTCGGAACGCAGAAATCCTTCCTTGTCGGCATCGAGTATCGCGACCAGCGACACCTCGGGAATGTCCAGACCCTCGCGCAGCAGGTTAATGCCTACCAGCACGTCGAACATGCCCAGGCGCAGGTCGCGGATGATCTCGACGCGCTCGACGGTCTCGATGTCGGAATGCAGGTAGCGCACCTTGATGCCGTGCTCGGAAAAATAATCGGTGAGTTGTTCCGACATGCGCTTGGTCAGGGTGGTGACCAGCACGCGCTCGCCCTTCTCCACGCGCAGATTGACCTCTGACATCAGGTCGTCCACCTGGTTGATCGCGGGCCGCACTTCGATCTGCGGATCGACCAGCCCGGTGGGCCGCACCACCTGCTCGACCACCTGGCCGGCGTGTTCCGCCTCGTACACCGAGGGGGTGGCGGATACGAACACGCATTGGCGCATGATCTTTTCGAATTCGTCGAAGCGCAGCGGGCGGTTGTCCATCGCGGACGGCAGGCGGAAGCCGTAGTTGACCAGGTTCTCCTTGCGCGCGCGGTCGCCTTTGTACATGGCACCGATCTGCGGCATCATCACATGGCTTTCGTCCATGAACATCAGCGCGTTGGGCGGCAGGTAATCGATCAGCGTCGGCGGCGGTTCGCCGGCGTTGCGCCCGGACAGGTGGCGCGAATAATTCTCGATGCCCTTGGTGAAGCCGATCTCGTTGAGCATCTCCAGGTCGTGGCGGGTGCGCTGCTCGATGCGCTGCGCCTCGACCAGTTTGTTCTCGCGCTGGAAGAACGCGATGCGCTCGGCCAGCTCGACCTTGATGGTTTCGATCGCGGACACCACGGTGCTGCGCGGCGTGACGTAATGGCTGGACGGATACACGGTGTAGCGCGGCACCTTCTGCAGGATGCGGCCGGTGAGCGGATCGAACAGCGACAGGGTTTCCACCTCGTCGTCGAACAGCGTGACGCGCAGCGCATCCTCGCCGCTCTCGGCCGGGAAGATGTCGATCACGTCGCCGCGCACGCGGAATTTTCCGCGCGAGAAATCGATCTCGTTGCGCTCGTACTGCATCTCGATCAGGCGCTTGATCACGTCGCGCTGGTGCATCTTTTCGTTATGGCGCAGGTGCAGGATCATGCCGTGGTAATCGACCGGATCGCCGATGCCGTAGATCGCCGAGACGGTCGCGACGATCACGCAATCCTCGCGCTCCAGCAGCGCCTTGGTGGCGGACAAACGCATCTGCTCGATCTGCTCGTTGATGCTGGAATCCTTCTCGATGAACACGTCGCGCGACGGCACATAGGCCTCGGGCTGGTAGTAGTCGTAATAGGAGACGAAATACTCGACCGCATTTTCGGGAAAGAAATCGCGCAGCTCGGAATACAGCTGCGCCGCCAGCGTCTTGTTCGGCGCCATCACCATCGCCGGGCGGCCAAGCTGCGCGATCACGTTGGCCATGGTGAAGGTCTTGCCCGAGCCTGTCACGCCGAGCAGGGTCTGGAACGACAGCCCGTCGCGTATGCCCTCGACCAGTTGCGCGATGGCCGCGGGCTGGTCACCTGCCGGTTCGAACGGCTGGTGCAGGCGATAGGGACTGTTGGGGTAAGTTTTGATGGCCATAGTGAGCCGTGTATTGTAATGGCAAAGAATGATTTGCCAAGAAACAAAGTTCACGGCACGATACGGTCCCAGCAAACTTTACCCTGCCTCTTCAATGTCGTTTGACGCACCCGACAACTCCGGACCGGAATTGCCCGCGAATTTGCACGCATTGCTGCTCGATTCGCTCGAAGAGCAAATCGCCGTGATCGACAGCAGCGGCACCATTATTTATGTCAATCGGGCGTGGAATGAATTCGGGATAGAGAACGGGCTGGCCTCCGGATCATTTGGCGCCGGCAGCAATTACCTGGATGTGTGCAATACCTCGAGTTCCGGCGGCGACAAGCTTGCCGGCAAAGCGATGCTTGGCCTGCGTGAGGTACTGGAAGGCAAGCGCGCTTCAAGCTACTTCGAGTATCCCTGCCACAGTCCCGAAGAAAAACGCTGGTTCATGATGCGCGTGACTCCGCTGCAAAATCCCGCGCGAAACCTGTTCGTGATTTCGCACCACAACATCACGCAGCGCAAGCTGGCCGAAGAGACCGCAGAACACCTGTCCCTGCACGACCCGCTTACCGGCCTGGCCAATCGCAGGTACTTCGACCAGTTATTCAGCAACGAATGGCGGCGCAATTACCGCGATCGCACGCCGGTAAGCTTCATCATGTTCGATCTCGATCATTTCAAGGACTACAACGACGATCTCGGGCATCCTGCCGGCGATCAATGCCTGATCAAGGTGGCGCGTGTACTGGATGCGCATACCCGCCGGCCGGGCGATCTTGCCTTCCGTTATGGCGGTGAGGAATTCGGTGTATTCCTGGGGAATACCAGCCTGCCGCAGGCGCATGCAATTGCCGAAAAAGTGCGCAGGGAAATTTTCGATTTGGGAATCTTCTATTGCGACACAAGGCGGCTGACTGTAAGTGCGGGCGTGGCTTTTGCCGTCCCGAGCCAGGACCAGGACTTCGGGGTTCTGATCAAGGAAGCGGACAACGCGCTGTATCGCTCAAAACAGGCGGGACGCAACCAGACCACGGGTTAAACCGGTTAACGCTGCCCGCAATCATGCCCCGATCCTGACGCGAAGCCGCCCGAGCAGGCCCAGGAAATTGACCGACTGTATCTTTTCCTGGGGATCGCTGATCGGTGCGACTGTCTGGCGTTTCTGCAATTCGGGCTGGTTGCGCAGCACGTGGAAACGCTCCAGCATGGATTCCAGGTTGCGCGCCAGCAGGCCTTTGCTCAACGGTTTGGGCAGGAAGCGGGTGATCTGCGCCTGGTTGATCAGCTCGATCAGGCGTGAGGTGTCGTTGAACGAGGTCACGATGATGCATTGGGTGCTTGGATTGAGCTGCTTGATGGTCTTGAGAATGTAGCCGACATTGGTCTTGCCCAGCATCAGGTCGGAAACGACGACCGACACATCCTGTTTTGCCAGTTCTTCCATTGCATGCTGGGCATCGGCGGCCCAGATGATCTCGCAACGGTCCGACAGGGTCTCGTGCACTGCGCGGGCGGTGGCCTCGTCGTTATCCATGATCAGAACGCGCGGCTTCGCGGCGCTGGTAGCGGCATCGTGCGCATGCGGCTGCACGGTAAAACTGGCCTCGGCGATCGCCGCAGCCTCGGCCACCACATTCTTGACCTCTTCGGCATCCCACGGCTTCATCAGGTAACGGAATACTTCGCCCTCGTTGACGCTGGCGATGGAGGCATCCAGATCGGAATAGCCGGTGAGCAGGATGCGCATGGTGGCCGGCGACACTTCGCGGGCGTGACGCAGCAGTTCGGAGCCCTGCATCACCGGCATGCGCTGGTCGCTGACGACCACATGCACGCGCTCGTCGCGCAATATCCCGATCGCTTCCCTGGGGTCGGTGGTCATGCGCACCTGGTAGCCGCCGAAAAACAGCATGCGCAGCGAACGCAGGATGCGTTCTTCGTCGTCGACCAGCAGTAGGGTTGGTTTGCTCATGGTTTTCTCCTTGTGTTATACCGCCGCCTCCAGCTCCGCAGGTTGATGCTTGGCTTCCGGCGGCTCGATCGGCAACCTGATTTCAAAGCGGGTGCCCACACCAACGTGTGATTCAACCCGAATTTCCCCGCCGTGCTTCGCGATAATTTGATGGCTGATCGCCAGCCCCAGACCGGTGCCTTCGCCGACCGCCTTGGTGGTAAAGAACGGATCGAAGATGCGCGAGAGTATTTTTTCCGGAATGCCCTTGCCGTTGTCGGCCACGCTGACGTACACCGATTTGTCCACGGACCAGCTCCGGATTAACAGCCTGCCTTGCTCTTCCATCGCCTGCGCCGCATTGGTGAACAGGTTCAGGAATACCTGGTTGAGCTGTGACGGGGCGCAGGTAATCCTGGGCAGGTCGCCCAGTTCCCTGACGATGCTGACCTTGTCCTTGAGCACGTTGCGGCCGATATTGAGGGCGCTCTCGATACAGTCGTTCAGGCTGACCGCTTCGGTGGCTGCCGCATCCATGCGCGAGAAGTTTTTCAGGTTCAGCACCAGTTCGGAAATCTGGGCAATCCCGTACAATGAATCTTCCATCAACCCGTGCATCTCGCCGAGCATCTCACGGGCATTCATGTCATGGCGAAACGCCGAGATTTGCTGCATCAGCGCAGCAATCCCCGCCTCGGTCGCCTGTTCGTCCAGCAGGGCATCTACCAGTGTCTCGTAGCTGGCGATCATGGACTGCACCTGCTGGAATAACTCCTGGCCCACTGCGACATTGTTCTGGACATAGCCGAGCGGTGTATTTATTTCATGCGCGATACCCGCCACCATCTGGCCCAGCGATGCCATCTTTTCCGATTGCACCAGGGCAAGTTGCGAGGACTTGAGCCGGACATTGGCCTGTTCGAGCTCCCGGGTGTTGGCCCGCATCTGCACTTCCATCGTATTCAGCAGATCCATCACAAAACCGACCCCGATATAGTCACCGTGCCGGGTAATGATGAAATCCTCGGTGAGCGGATATTTCATGTTGGCTGCAATATGCTGCGCGGCAACCGCAAGCGGCTGATCCAGCTCCACCAGCAGCGGTTTATCGTTGAGAAATTCGCGGATCGGGCGCTTGCCGTGCAGCTCGCGCGCATAGCGCTTGAGGTAGATATCCATGAAACGATAGCGGCTGATCACCCCGACCGGGCGGCGGTTTTCCACGACCGGCAAAGACAGCAGCTTTTCATATTTTTGCTCTGAAAACAGCCCGGCGACTTGTTCGAGCGTGCATTCCGGCGATATTGCATCGATCGAATTGATCAGCGAATCTATTTCGATGTCTGAGTGGTTGTTCTGGCGCATAAATCCTCCTGACCAGATTCTATGAACCTAATATGACGGGAATGTTAAACAGGCGGGAAAATTGCTTTGCCCGGGCCGATCCTTGACAACATCGTGGAAATCCATTCTTTTTGCAGCGCGGGTATAATTCTCTCCATCTCATAACAAAGGAAATATCGTGACCCTCTCCACTCGCGTACAGGCCATCAAGCCTTCCCCCACCCTTGCCGTAACCGCGCGCGCGGCGAAGCTGAAAGCCGAAGGCAAGGACATTATCGGGCTGGGCGCGGGCGAGCCGGATTTCGATACGCCGCAGCACATCAAGGATGCGGCGATCGCCGCGATCAACAAGGGTTTCACCAAATACACCGCGGTGGGCGGCACGCCGTCGCTGAAAGCCGCGGTAATCGCGAAATTCAAGCGCGACAACGGGCTGGATTACACCGCGAAACAGATCCTGGTTTCGTGCGGCGGCAAGCAGAGCTTTTTCAACCTGGCATTGGCGGTGATCAATCCAGGTGACGAGGTGATCATTCCCGCGCCTTACTGGGTGTCGTACCCGGATATCGTGCTGATCGCGGAAGGCAAACCGGTGATCGTGCATGCGGGTATTGAGCAGGGCTTCAAGATGACGCCCGCGCAGCTGGAAAAGGCGATCACGCCCAAAACCAGGATGGTGGTGATCAACAGCCCGAGCAACCCGTCCGGTGCGGTTTACACGCTGGCCGAATTGCAGGCGCTCGGCGCGGTGCTGCGCAAACATCCGAATATATTGATCTCGACCGACGACATGTACGAGCACATCGCGCTGACCGATGCGAAGTTCGTGAACATCCTGAATGCCTGCCCCGATTTGTATTCGCGCACCATGGTGCTGAACGGGGTTTCCAAAGCCTACGCGATGACCGGTTGGCGCATCGGCTATGCCGGGGGGCCGGAAAATATCATCACTGCGATGGAAAACGTGCAGTCGCAGAGTACCTCGAACCCGACTTCGATCTCACAGGTGGCTGCAGAGGCCGCGCTGAACGGCGACCAGGGTTGCATCGCGCCGATGCTGAAGGCGTTCCGCGAGCGGCATGTGTTTGTGGTTGAGACGCTGAACAAGATTCCGGGATTGAAGTGCATCATGGCGGGCGGAGCGTTCTACGCTTTCCCGGATGCCAGTGCCGCCATCGCCAAGTTACACAAGCAAGGCACGATCAAGGAAGCCAACGACATCGCGCTTTCCGAATATCTGCTGGTGGAAGCAGGCGTGGCCGTGGTGCCGGGCTCGGCCTTCGGCAGCGAGGGCTACATCCGTTTATCGTTCGCCACGTCCATGGAAAACCTGAAGAATGCGCTGCAGCGTATCGCCAAAGCGCTGGGGTGATCTTTAAGGGGTTATAGCCAAGCGCGGCTCAGGGCTCATACACCAGCGTCGGGTTGTCGATCGCGCCGGCCAATTTCAGGTCGGCGCTGGTTTGGCCATTCAAAGCCATATTAACTTTCATCTTTCCCGACAGTTGTTGGTTGCTGATATCAAAAGCGGCGAGCGCGCTCATTACCCCCCCATTGATTTTGACCTGGGTGAAATGATAACCGCCCTTCGCATAACTAAAGTCGCCGCTTAGCCCGTCGTAATGTGTCCTGCCTCCGGGCAGGTTTTGCGTGCTGTGCATCCGCGCCGTTTCAACGATATCCAGTCCGCCGATCAGCCCATCGGCCGAGGAAAAATTGCCCTCCAGCACGGCGGAATCGGTCAGGCCGGCCAGATCCGTCGAGTTCATCCTGAAATGCGCCGCACCGTCAACGCTCCCATCCAGCAATTTGGTGAAATCCTTCATCGCCATCTTCTTGGCAGTCAGTGTTCCGTCTGCATGCCAGCCTGAATTCCAGCTGATGCGCGCATTCCCCTGCAGCGTGCCTTCCAATATTCTGCCATCGAATTCGCTGATCAGCAGTTGATCGCCTGATATCTCCCCCTTTGCATCCAGCTCATCGAAATTCCAACTCGGCAACAACGGCAGCGCGCTTGCGCTTACCTTGATATCGGCCAGCAGTTTGGCTCCCGGTGCCGAATTGATGCTCACCGTGTATTTGCCGGCATTGGCGCTCAATTGGGCATTGGTAAATTTGCCTGCAGGACCGAAATTCAATTGGCCATCAATACCGGTCAACTGAAATGCGTCCGCATCCAGCGTGCCCTGGCTGATGGTCATGCTGCTTACCGGAAACTGTGTGCTGCCGGCCAGTTTTTGCAGCCAGGCAGCCGAGTCACGCAATGCGATGCCCCTGACTTTGACATTCTCAAAGTCGACACTGCTGATCGGTTTACTGTCGCCGAACACACCCAGAATTTCAAAATTTATTTGCGCGGTCGCGGCCTGAAACTGCTTCGCATCACCGATATATATCTCGCCCAGATCCAATCGCGGCGTGGGAAGAAAGCGGCCGGACAAATACCCCAGATGCACCGGCTGATGCAATTCGTCGGATAGCAGTTGCTGGACCCTGGGCATGTAATCGCGCATCGGCAAAAAGTAAGGAATGACAAACAGCGCGCCAACCAGCAGCACCAGCAGGAATATCCCAAGCATGAGGAGACTGCCAGCCAGCTTGTTCCAGGCGAAAGGCTTGCGCAGTGAACGCGCAGCGTGCTGTGCATGCTCGGCACGCGGAGTTTCGGGGAGGTGTTCGGATAGATGAGCGGCTCGTTCGGCATGGGTTCGTGCTGCTTCCAGCGCCCGTTGCTCGGCCTCGGCCCAGACTTTGGCCTGGGCATCCGCCAGCTCTTTGGTGCGGGCTTCCTCTGCCAAACGCGCCCGGTTTTCGCGATCGTTTTTTTCTCTGGCCGACTTATCCCTGGCCGATTTTTCCTGGCTGGCCCTATTCTCGGCCGCTGCAACGTCCAGCAGAGGGGGAGCAGCGTTCCCTGCCGCTGGAATTTCTTCCGCAGGCCGGGCCGGTTCAGCGGCGACACCGGCATGCCGTTGTTTGGGCAGTTCGGCCGGCAGCGCCGGTTGATCCACATTGAATGAGTCAAAAGCAAATGCATCCTGTTTCACGGACGCAGATGCGGTTTCCCCGGAACCGGATTTTTGGGCAGGACCCGACTTTTTCTGCGGCTCGGCGGGTTGCTGAAATTCATCAATTTTAAATTCATCGAACGCAAATGATCCGGTCTTGCCAGCGGTGTCACCGCTTGCTTTATCTGCTTTGGCATCAATCTGTTCACGTACAAGTGCAGCTATACGCGCCTGCTCGGCTTCTTCCTCGGCTTGTTTGCGGGCGGCTTCCTGGGCTTGCGCTTCAAGCAGGGCCGCGGCTTCAAGCTCCGCCTTGCGCCTTGCCAGTTCCAGTTCAATCTGTCGTTGTGCGGCTTCTTGCTCCGCCTTGACTCGGGCCGCTTCCTTTTCAATCCTGATGCGCGCTGCTTCCTGTTCAGCCTTGATGCGTGCGGCCTCGGCTTCCTTGCGCGCACGTTCCTCGGCCTCGATACGAAGGGTTTCCTGTTCCGCCTTGATGCGTGCGGCTTCGGCTTCCTTGCGCGCGCGTTCCTCGGCCTCGAGACGGAGTCTGGCTTCCTGGGCTGCTTTCAGTTTGGCGGCTTCCAGTTCTTCACGCACCCGCCTGGCTTCCTGTTCCGCCTTGATGCGTGCGGCCTCTGCTTCCTTGCGCTCGCGCTCCGCGGCCTCGAGACGTAGCCTGGCTTCCCGCTCGACTTTCAGCTTGGCGGCTTCCAGTTCTTCGCGTACCCGCCTGGCATCCTGCTCTGCCTTGATGCGCGCAACTTCTGCTTCGCGCTGCTCCCTGGCTGCAGCTTCAATACGCTGCCTGGCCTCCTGTTCGGCGTTGCGCAAGAGGGCTTCGGCATCTTGCTTTGCCCTTATTTTTTTCGCTTCGCTTTCAAGTCTTGATTTTTTTTCTTTCTCGTCCCGCAACTTTTCGGCCTGGCCGTCGCTTGCAGGAACTTGACGCGTGGGCGTGTTAAAGCCGGACATGAAATCCAATTCGTCCGAACTCTTATTCGTCCCGGCCGGTTTTCGCGGGGTTGCGATTTTGACGGGAATGACCATTTGGGGAGGCATGGACGGCTTGGAAATTTTGCCGGCAAAATTCTTTTCCTGAATCAGGCCGGATTTATCCAGTTCTTCAAACATCTCGGCAAGGCTTGCCCGCATGCTGGGTGCAGCCCGCTTGCTGATTTCACCGAAAGTTGAGACTCCGTTCACCATCGACAGGGCGCGTTTGACGTCACCGGAAAGATGGGAAGTCCGGCTCTGCACCTGTTCCTCGCCTGCGCTGGTTCTGACGAAAATGGTTTTATTGTCCATGCCCTATTCTATCTGATAGCGCGTTTGTATTATGATTTTAAATCATTTCGTTATGGCTGTTCTGAGAACAGGTAACCGGATGTTTCCAAACTCGCGATTATCGTATGTCACAAAAATATTCTGGACAACTATTATTTGTATTTGCACTTGCACAACTATGCTGTAAGCGCGCAGGCATTCTTAATCCGTGTAAACACCCGGCACAATAATCATGCTGTCAGCGCAACCGCAAACACGGCAAAGCGGGCGGGGAACGGGAATTACAATACTGAAAGCCTAATTGAGGTTGACCGGGCATGGCAAAATCACTATCATGCGCACCTCTTCATTCCCTGATAGCTCAGTTGGTAGAGCGACGGACTGTTAATCCGCAGGTCCCTGGTTCGAGTCCAGGTCGGGGAGCCAGATCACCAAGCAAGCCTCAACCCAATCGGGGAGGCTTTTTTTACAGTTTTCCCTGTAGCGGAATCGCGATAAAAACGGGATTTTGCACAGGTTTGCCAAAGCCACGCTAATTCTTTCCGGCTCGTTTATCATAGACCCGGGTTTGGCAGATACAATACATCGTTAATAATATGCCAAGGGGCGATATTGAACGTTGGAACGGGATCCAATCGATTGCGTAGCGCCTGCAATTTGTTTATCTGGCTGGTTCGACCATGACTAAGACAATGACAAAGAATATGGTTTGGCGATTTTTTCTGGTCTTGGTGGAGATTCTCATCGTCACCTATCTGGATTACAAAGAGGCGGGAACATACTTTTCCCTCGATGTGCTGTATTGCCTGCCGGTCATCCAGGCTGCGCAGATTGGCGCAATCCGGACGCTGCGCCGCTCCGATACCCAGACTTCCACGATCATCGGCATTTTCGTTGCAATCGCCTGGAGTGGCGCGGAAGCAGCGGTAATCTGGCCCAGCTTCCCGATTGCAGCGCTCGCAATGAATATTTTTACGCGCAGCGTCACTTTTACCGTACTGGGCCGGGTGGTGACTAAACTGTGGCGGGAAAGGGAATATTCCCGCAAGGACACGTTGACCGAATTGGCCAATCGCCTGGAATTCAACGAGCGCTTCGAAGCCGAACAATTCCGCAGTGAGCGGTCCGGCAACCCTTATTCCTTGCTGTATATCGACATAGACCAATTCAAGACGCTAAATGATCAGCGGGGTCATCATGTTGGTGACAATGCCCTCAAGACCGTGGCAAACATTTTGCGGGAAAATTCCAGGAGTGTCGATACCGCGGCGCGCATCGGCGGCGATGAGTTCATATTGCTGCTCACCGGAACGGACGAGTATATTTGCGACATACTGGTCAAGCGGATCAAGTCGGCATCCGAAACAATATTTCAAAGCGAGGGCTGGCCGATATCGTTGTCCATAGGCCGCGCAACCGATACCGGTAAAACCAGAAGCACGGATGAAATAGTGCGTGTTGCTGACGACAACATGTACGCGATAAAAAAGCACAAGCAGGAATAACTGCCGCCCTTAGCAGGAACAGAAATCCGGCACGCCCTGCCCGGTACAATACCTGCCCTTACTCCTGTCAGTCCCGAGATTGCCCATACCCGGCAGTAATATGCCCAACTCTGCTGATACCAATCTCGATGCTGCAAACAAAAACGGCATCTGGTCCTCCGACCAGATGCCGTTAACGCAGTGGGCGCGGCCCTTAAACTACGGCATGACGCTGTTGATCACAATGTTCAATCCTTTCGATCCCGGCTTGATGGTTTCGGTCATTCCCTCCATATCGCCGGCTTGTGCCATCGGCGAACCGGACTTTGATATCCGCGCCACCACCACGACTTCCGGAAAGCCGGACAGTTTAAGTTGCGGTTGCATCGCCATGCTGTCATCCAGGGTAAATTTTAAAGGCAGATCCTTTACCTGCTTGCGCAACACCGCCAGCGGCATTTTTGGCCCATTGGCGGCGCGCGCGAGAATGAACACGGTATCATCGGGTGATACCTTGCCTGCCAGTGCCTGGCTCAGCGATACTTTCCCGGTAATCGCAGCGGCAGCCAGCGCTGAATTTGCAGCGGCCTTGCCTGCCGTCAGCTGCGCAAGTTTTTTCTTTCCGCCCGGTTGCTGGACGAGCAGTTCGGCTGCACGCTTGAGACCGCCTATGTAAACCTGGGCATCCGCGGTACCGGGACCGAGCTGATCGACGAGGGTTTGCCAGCTCTTCATCGCGGCAACGTAATCACCCCGCCCCATCGCTGCCGAGCCGGCCAGCGCAAGCGCACTGTTGTTGTTGGGATCCAGTTGCAATGACTTGCTGATCATCTTGGTCACTTCGTCATTCTGAAGTGTTTGACCGTTTGCCATTGCATAGACATCGGCATAATTTGCCCATAGCTGCGCTTCGTTCGGCACCAGAATCACAAGGCGCGCATATGCATTGGATGCATCGGAATAGCGCTTCTGTTCCGTGTAGGTGCGCGCAAGCATCCACCAGTCGCTCGGGTCCTGGCTACCATGCTTCACTTTATTCTCAAGCTTTTTCAGCGCCACCGGAGAATGAACCACACCTTCGGCATCGGCCACGATCATGTCTTGGGGCGACAATGCGTCGAGATCCCCCAAGTTCAGATACAACGTCACGCTGGCCAGCGGAATCAATATCGCCATCACCACCGCCAGCACCCTGGCCGGGTTGCGCGGCGGCTTCGCCACAGGCTGTTCGGTTATTTTCACCTCTTCCAGCAGCCGGAATTGCAATTCATTCTTGCCCTGATCGTAGGCATCCTGGGTCAGCAAACCATTATGCAAATCGACCTCAAGCTCTGACGCCTGGTCGCGCAGAATGTCCAGATTTGCAACATCCCGCAACACTTCGTTATTCGATGAAGATTTACGCCACAATGGCAAGGCAACAAAAAGAACTGCGATCAGCACCATCGCTGCGCAGAGTATCCAGAATAAAATCATGTTTGGGGGGCTTTCGGTTCGTTTAGCAAGGCAGCAGTGCGTTGCGCTTCTTCGGCGGACATTTTTACTTCGAGAACTGATTTTCTACGTTTGCGCAGCTGATAAACCAAGCTGGCCAGACCTATCAGCAACAAGCCGAAGGGGCCATACCAAAGCAATATGGTATTTCTTTGCATCGGCGGGTCGAACAGCACAAAATCCCCGTACTTCGAAACCATAAAAGCAATAATTTCCTTGTCCGTCATACCCTGCTTCATTTTATCGCGCACTTCCTGGCGCAGATCCTTGGCCAGGTCAGCCTGCGAAGCCGCCAGCGACTCGTTCTGGCAAACCAGGCAACGCAGGTTTTGCGTCAGATGGATCATGCGTTGTTCCAGCACCGGATCCTTGGCCATGTCTTTTGCCTCGCCGGCATAGGAAATTGCCGGCAGCAAACTTATCAGTAGTATCAATAGATATTTCATTTCGCTTGCAGCTCCGCAACCAGTGGAAGGATTTTTTGTTGCAGGTTTTCATGGGTAATCGCGCCGATCTGTTTGTAGCGGATCACGCCCTGTTTGTCGATTACGTAGGTTTCAGGCACCCCATACACGCCAAATTCGATCCCGACATGGCCGTTGGCATCCGTGGCAACCAGGGTGTACGGATCGCCGCCTTCGCGTAACCACGCTTCGCCTTGCACATTCGTGTCCTTGTAGTCCAGACCATAGACGGGAACGATGTGCTTCTGTGACAGCTCCATCAGCACCGGGTGTTCCTCACGGCAGGAAACACACCAGGATGCCCATACATTAAGCAGCCATACCTGCCCCTTCATATCCTGCGACGAAAACTGTTGCGCAGGCTTGTATAGCTCGGGCAGCGTGAATGTCGGCGCAGGCTTGTTTATCAGTGGCGATGGTATTTCGTGCGGATCGCGTCCCAGTCCGATGTACAGAAAAACCACCAAAGCAGCAAAAGCAGCAAATGGCCAGAAGCGCGTCATGATGGGCTGCCTTGTGTTGCCATGCCTCCGCTGACCGGCTGCTTGCCTTCGGCTATCAGCGCCGCTTTTCTGCTGTGGATACGATAACGGCGGTCACTGATGGCCATTACGCCGCCCAGCGCCATCAGCAGACAACCGCCCCAGATCCAGACCACAAATGGCTTGTAATAGACACGCATTGACCAGGCGCCCTGCGAATCGGGAATGGGTTCGCCCATGGAAACATACAGGTCGCGGAATATATCCGTGTCGATTGCCGCTTTTGTCATCGGCATTCCTGATACGTTATAGGTGCGTTTCTGCGGAAGCAGTGCAGTGATCAGCTTGCCATCCCTGGTTACGGTCAGGTGTGCCTCCTCCGCTGAGTAGTTCGGGCCGGTAATGCTGCGCACACCGTCGAAACGGAATACATAGCCCCCAGAGTCCACCGTGTCGCCCACGTTCATGCGTACATCCCGTTCGGTTTGATAACCATTCACCACGGTCACCCCGATGATGAAGACCGCCACGCCCAGATGCGCCAGATGCATACCATAGTAGCTCAGGCTCTGGCTACGCACACGCTGTATAAATGGACCATCCCCGCTCCAGCGTTGTTCCAAACTCACCACCAGTGATGCCACAATCCAGAATGACATCAACAGTCCCAATACAATCATCGGTGTCCAGTGTTTGAAAATAAAAGGCAGCAATATTGCCAGGATGGCGGCCGCGACGAACCCCCAGCGGACGCGCTTGATCAGCTCGGACATACTGGACTGTTTCCAGCGGGCCAATGCCCCAAAGCCCATCATCAAGATGGTCAGCGCCATCAACGGGACAAACACGGCATCAAAATAGGGCGGCCCCACCGAGAGTTTGCCCAGGCCCAGCGCATCCATGAACAGCGGGTAAAGGGTGCCGATAAACACAGCAGCGGCAGCGACCGACAACAGCACGTTATTGGACAGCAGCATTGATTCGCGCGAAATGATATCGAATTTTCCGCCGAGTCCGATTTTGGGCGCACGCCATGCGAACAACAGCAACGACGACCCGATCACGACGACCAGATAGGCGAGAATGAATACGCCGCGCTTTGGGTCGACCGCAAACGAGTGTACCGACGTCAATACCCCTGAACGCACCAGGAAGGTCCCCAGCAGGCTGAGTGAAAATGCAGCAATCGCCAGCAACACTGTCCAGCTCTTGAACGCGCCGCGCTTTTCTGTAACCGCCAGGGAATGGATCAGCGCCGTGCCCACCAGCCACGGCATGAAAGAGGCGTTTTCAACCGGATCCCAGAACCACCAACCGCCCCAGCCGAGTTCATAAAATGCCCACCAGCTGCCCAGCATGACGCCGCAAGTCAGGAATACCCAGGCCACTGTCGTCCACGGACGCGACCAACGCGCCCAGGTGGCATCCAGCTTGCCGCCCAGCAGCGCGGCAATGGCGAATGAAAACGCGACCGAGAACCCCACGTAGCCCATGTACAGCATCGGCGGATGGATTACCAGGCCCGGGTCCTGCAGCAACGGGTTCAAATCCTGCCCATCGGAAGCAGCCGGCAGCAATCGGATGAACGGATCCGAAGTGAACAGCATGAACAGCAGAAATCCTACCGCAATCAATCCCATTACGCCCAATACCCGCGCGACCATTTCTTCGGGCAGGTGTTTGCTGAATGTTGCGACTGCCACAGTCCAAACCGACAGGATGGTCACCCACAACAACAGGGATCCCGAGTGCCCGCCCCAAATTGCGGCAAAGCGGTAATGCATGGGTAATTGCGAATTGGAATGCTCCGCCACATACCGCACCGAGAAATCATCATGCAGAAAGGAATAGGCCAGCGCAGCAAATGCAAGCACGATAAATAGAAATTGTCCGACTGCCAACGGGCGCGCCATGCTCATCAATACCGAGTTGTTGCGCGCAGCTCCCAATATAGGCAATACGCCCAGCGATATCGCAATGAACAATGCGATGATTAAGGAAAAATGGCCAAGTTCTGGAATCATGTCTAACCCCTCAGATAATTATTTAGCAACAGGAACAGCCACAGGCGGTGACATTGTGATTGAAGCAGGCGTACCGGCACTTGACAGTGCATCCGCAGCTTCAATTGCCTTGGCTTTTTTCAGAGCATCCGACGCTTCAGGCGGCATGTAGTTTTCATCATGTTTGGCTAGCACCTGATCTGCAACCATCAAGTCACCCGCTCCCATCTTGCCTTCGACAACAACCCCCTTGCCTTCCTTGAACAGGTCGGGAAGGATACCTTTATACACGACCGGAATTTGCTTATACATGTCGGTAATCACAAAATTTGTCGTCAGCCCGTCTTCCGCCCGCTTGACGCTGCCAGCCACGACCAAACCGCCGATGCGAAAGTTGCGATCTTTCGGGACCTTGTTATCAAACACCTGGGTCGGTGTGAAGTACAAGTTGACATTCCCTCTGAGTCCATACAACACCAGGCCTACTGCCAATCCAACCCCGGCAACAGCGACGGCGACAAACACTAATCTTTTATGGCGCGGTTTCATTTACTCTTCATCTCCTGCATTACGTAACAGGCGAACCTGTTGCAAGGTTACTTTCCTTTTATGGATAACCATCGCTGTTTCAATAGCAAAAACAATCAATGCAAAAACATATGACCCAAACCAGACATAGGTAAGCGGGTTTACCCTCATCCATACATCCAAGCCGTTCATTGTTGCACCTCCGGCAATCCGTTGATCCAATCAGTCTTTCGCTCGCGTTCGAGAATGATACTGCGCACACGAGCCAAAACGACCGCAATTGCATATAGCCAACAGGCAATCGTCATGGTGAGCAGGGTATGTTGCATGGTAATTTGCATGCTGGTTCCGCTGAATTTTATCGTCGACCCTTGATGCAGGGTGTTCCACCATTTCACCGAAAAATAAATTATCGGCACATTCACCGAGCCTACGATAGCCAGCAATGCGGCAGCGCGATCAGCGCGGCGCGGTTCGTCAATCGATGCATGCAGCGCGATGAATCCAAGATAAAGGAAAAGCAGGATGAGTTGCGAGGTCAAGCGCGCATCCCATATCCACCAGGTACCCCACATTGGCTTACCCCAAAGTGCACCGGTCCATAAAGAAATCAGGGCAAACAATGCCCCAGTGGGTGCAATCGCACTCGCCATCATGGCCGACAAGCGGGTATTGAAGATCAATCCCAACGCTGCGTAGCCCGCCATGACCAGGTAAAAGACCATGGACAAAATGGAAGTTGGCACATGTATGAACATGATGCGATAAAATTCGCCCTGCTGTGCATCAACAGGAGCCACAAAAAAACCCATGTACAAACCGACCACAAACAGAATCGCGGCGGGAAACGCGAACCATGGAATCATCTTTCCGGCCAAACCGTAAAAAGTAGTGGGTGCTGAATATTTGAACCAGTTGATCGACAAATCATCACTCCATCGAAATACGCAAAGCCTGCGCGGTCACCCAGGGTGTAAACACCATGGCCAATACCAGCAAAGCTCCCAGCAAGGACAAATGGGACGCAAAGTTTAACCCGCTTGATGCCGCCTCGACCGCTCCGGTGCCAAATATCAGCACCGGGATACACAACGGTAACACCAGCAGCGACAGCAGCACCCCGCCGCCGCGCAAACCCAGTGTCAGCGCCGCTCCGATTGCACCCATCATACTGAGCACAGGTGTTCCCAATAACAAGCTGACCATCAACACCCCTAATGACCGCATCGACATGTCGTATTGCAGTCCGAGCACCGGTGCCATCAGCACCAGCGGCAACCCCGATGACATCCAGTGTGCCGCCATCTTGCCCAACACCAGCATGGACAACGATTGTGGCGCCAACATCATTTGCTCCAGGGTACCATCAAGATAGTCGGCAGAAAACAAACGGCCCAAAGAAAGCATTGAAGCCAGCAATGCGGCAACCCACAAGACACCGGCCGCCATCTTGCGCAACATATCCATTTCCGGGCCGACACCGATCGGAAACAAGCTTACCACCATTACAAAAAAAATCAGCGTTGTCAGCACATCTGCGCGACGACGCATTGCCAACACCAAATCCCGCCTTATCACCAGCACCAGCAGATCAAGCATACCGGACTTCTTCATGACAGCGCCAAAATACGCATTTCCATCCCCGCCACGTGCAACGGCTGGTGCGTGGTAAACACCACCATACCCTGCCGAGCCAGATGCGCCACAATCAATTCCTGTATCAAAGCCACTGCTGCGACATCAAGCGCTGTCAAAGGTTCGTCAAGTATCCACAATTTGGCATCGCTGACCAGCAGTCTCGCCAGTGCAACCCGCCGCCGCTGACCTTGCGACAACACCTTGGTCGGAAGCATTTCACGCCCGCGCAAACCCATTCGCCGCAAAGCCGTCAACGCTTCTTTTTCCCCAAGTTCAATTCCCGCAATTCCCGCCGAGATGCACAAGTTTTCCAGCCCGCTGAGCTCATCCTTGATCGCATTCAAATGTCCGAGGTACAGTACCTCGTCATGGTATTCCTCAGCCAGTTCGCTAATTTTTTGGCCGTTCCAGACGATGTCGCCCACATCCGGCATCAAAAAACCGCACAAGGTACGCAACAAACTGGTTTTTCCGCTGCCGTTGGCGCCCTGCACTTGCATGATCTGCCCGGGATGCAGATTAAAATTCAACCCGGAAAACAAGCGATGGTCGCCGCGACTACAAGCAAGATTGCTGACTTCCAGCATTAGGGAGCCTATCTATAATATTCGTATAATTATAAACGATATGCTGAAAAAGGTGACCGTGAAAACAGCAATCATCGAGATCAATGCTGCCTAAAACAGTCAATCCCCGCATCTTCATTTTCGCATTTCACATGAAATCAGCATGTACCGATTTCCGGTCATCATCCAGACTGTTTATAACCAGATGAGAAACCTGAATAAATCTATCCAACCAAAGTAATTCCTGCTTAATTTGACAGAGCGGCAGCTCAATACAACTTTACCGGAAGTATCAAAGCCCGGAAGCCATTGCATAACCAAATTGGCGAAACACGAAGTTGTGTTTAGCGATAAAGCATCAAGGTTGACTGGGCTGCGTAACCGGCAAATTTACCTTTATTTTCGCGTTTTTTTCAGCACCCGCCAGGTAGGCTCTGAACATTTCCTCGCCGGTCAACTGCTGCAATTGCTGCACGTAACTTGCGCGTTTGGCAGCATCGATCGTTTCACCATTCTTCACGGCTTCTATTCGAACCAGCGTGAAACCATTTTGCGGCAGCTCCGTTCCGACATACTGAGGTAATTTGGCTGAATTTGCCTGGAATATTTTCCGTACCAATTCCATATCGATGGAGCCATGTTTCCCCCGAGTAACGCTCTGCGAGGGACCCCAGTTTAATTTCGGACTGCTTCCGTCCTGAAGCTTTTCCAGCAACGACTTGCCCTGCTTGACAGCCAGTTCCTGCGCTTGCTGACGCAACAATTTTTCTCGAATCTGGTCACGTACTTCGCTCAAGGGACGCAATGCAGCCGGCTTGTATGCCAAAATGCGGGCGGCAACCAATGTGTCAGGCACCACCTCGATCGCGTCCGTGTTGCGCTTGTTCTTCACGACATCATTGTTAAAAATAGCCTGCATCATTTTCGCAGTCCATGGTTCAGCGGATACAACGCCTTTTACCAGCCAGCCGCTCTGTTCCACTTTCGCGCCGACAAGCTGTGCTGCCGGTTGTAAGGTGTCGCTTTGCTCGTAGACTGCATTGCTGAATTTATCAGCCAATTCGGCGAATTTATCGTCGGCCTTTTGCTGGCGAAGCTTGTTGGCAATACCCTGGCGGGCCGCTTCAAAGGAGATAACACTGGAAGGCTTGATTGCCAAAAGCTTGATAATATGAAAACCAAAGTCTGACTTGACCAAACCGCTGATTTCACCGACCTTCATAGAAAATGCGGCAGCGTCGAAAGGCTTGACCATCATGCCGCGGGCAAAGAATCCGAGGTCGCCACCATTAGCTGCAGAACCGGGGTCCTGAGAATATTTCTTGGCCAATTCCGCAAATTTGGCCGGATCTTTCCTGACCTGTTGCAGCACTTGCTCTGCCTTGGCCCTGGCCAAATCCTGCTCCGCTTGCGGTGCGGATGCTTTGACAGCAATCAGGATATGAGCAGCGTGACGCTCTTCGGGTGTGGTGAACTCACCTTTATGCTCATCGTAATAATTTCGGACTTCTGAGTCGCCTACCTGAACCTTGGTTAACAGATCGGCCGCTGAAAATCTGACGTATTGAACTTTTGCCTGCTCATTAATCTGGAACTCACTTGCATTCTGGTCGTAATAGCTTTTTACCGCGGCATCGTCCACTTTTGCCTGCGACATAAACGACTGGAGTGATATGGGCAATATACTCACATCGCGCTGTTGCTCAATCAAATGTATGACATTGTCAGCAACACTGGTGGAGGCAAATCCATTCTGCAAAAATGTATCCTGCATTTCCTGCCCGAGCAGATCATTGCGTACGCTCGCTTCAAAAGCTACAGGCGACATATTCTGATTGGCCAGCGCTGATTCGTAACGTTTCTTGTCAAACTTTCCATTAACCTGAAAAGCCTGAATGCCGGCGATTACCTGCGCGACCTGCTCATCCGGCACGGTCAATCCTGCCGCTCTGGCATCTTGAATAAGCAAATGCTGCGTGATCAAATTGTCCAGAACCGCCCGTTTCATCTGGGGGTTATCGAACATCGACGGGTCATAGCTTGCACCCAACTGCTCGCGCATCCTGTCTTGCTGCTTGCGAAGTGCATTTTCAAATTCATTCTGGGAAATTTTTTCGCCATTCACCGTGGCAACCACGTCTGCGGAGCTCCCGGATTTGTCGTATGAACTTACCCCCCATAATGCAAACGGCAAAATAATCAATGCCAGAACGATTTGTACCAGTCTTTTATTTTCATGCACAAAATCAAACATAGCGATGCCATCCAACTATTGATTTAAAGGAAATGGGTGCAAAAAAGGCGAACTTTCGTTCGCCCCAAATTGGCGGAGTGGACGGGACTCGAACCCGCGACCCCCGGCGTGACAGGCCGGTATTCTAACCAACTGAACTACCACTCCATAAACTTTTTGGTGGGTGCTGACGGGGTCGAACCGCCGACATTCGCCTTGTAAGGGCGACGCTCTACCAACTGAGCTAAGCACCCGGAAAAGTCCGCTAGTTTACAGCATCTTTCAGACCCTTGCCAGCACTAAACTTCGGAACTTTTGCTGCCTTGATCTTGATGGTCGCTCCGGTGCGTGGATTACGGCCATTGCGGGCAGCACGCTTGCCTACTTTAAATGTGCCAAAACCAACCAGGCTCACTGTATCGCCTTTCTTCAGCGCCTTCTTGATGGAGTCTACAGTCGCATCCAGCGCACGGGCTGCGGCTGCCTTTGAAAGATCAGCGGATTTTGCAATTGCATCAACCAAGTCAGATTTATTCACGTATGTCCCCTTCGCGAGTGATTAAAAAAACAGGAATATCCCTGCGAAGCCTTTATATCAAGGCTTCGCGGCTTTGGTCAAGCGAATACTAAAATTATTTTGTTGTCGCATTGCCGCAGCGATATTGTTACAAATTTTTACTCAATGTTTGGTCACGACAGACGAATCCGGCCCGGTAGAATCCCCCGCCAAAGCAACAGCCACAACTTTTTCATCCGTTTCAGCAAGCGGTTGCGGTTTGCGTTCGAGGGCCATTTCCAACACCTGATCTATCCACTTGACCGGATGAATATCCAGTTTATTTTTGATGTTATCCGGAATTTCAGCCAGATCCTTGGTGTTTTCTTCAGGTATCAGCACCACCTTGATACCACCGCGTTGCGCCGCCAGCAGCTTTTCCTTCAAACCGCCGATTGGCAGGACTTCGCCACGCAGGGTGATTTCACCGGTCATTGCCACATCGGCGCGCACCGGGATACCTGTCAGCACCGAGACCATCGCCGTGCACATGCCCACCCCCGCGCTCGGCCCGTCTTTCGGGATCGCGCCTTCAGGCAAATGGATATGGAGATCGTTTTTTTGATAAAACTCCTCGTCTATCCCCAATCGTTTTGCACGACTCCGTACCACACTCAATGCCGCCTGAATGGACTCCTGCATCACTTCTCCAAGTTTGCCGGTGGTCGTTGTCTTGCCTTTTCCGGGCAACACCGCGGCCTCGATGGTGAGCAGCTCCCCGCCGACTTCCGTCCACGCCAATCCGGTCACCTGCCCTATCTGGTTATTCTTCTCTGCAACACCGTACGAGTAACGGCGCACGCCAAGATACTTGTCCAGATTGCGCGAATTGACGGTAACTTTGGTATTGCGGTCTTTCAACAGGAGTGCTTTTACGACCTTGCGGCAAATTTTTGATATCTCGCGCTCCAGTCCGCGTACCCCGGCTTCACGCACGTAATAGCGCACGATATCGCGCAATGCACTCTCTGAAATGGTGATTTCTTCCGGTTTGAGACCGTTGTTCTTGACCACTTTAGGTACCAGATAACGTGTGGCAATGTTGATCTTTTCGTCTTCCATGTAACTGGAAACATGAATGATCTCCATTCGATCCAATAGCGCGTCCGGGATATTCAGGGTATTTGCCGTTGCCACGAACATCACTTCCGAGAGGTCATACTCGACTTCCACATAATGATCGACAAACGTGCTGTTCTGCTCCGGATCAAGCACTTCCAGCAATGCGGAAGACGGGTCACCGCGCATATCCATGCCCATCTTGTCCACTTCGTCCAACAGGAACAACGGGTTCTTCACCGCAACTTTGGTCATGTTCTGCAGAATCTTGCCCGGCATGGAACCGATATAGGTGCGGCGATGGCCACGGATCTCGGATTCAT